>Ga0136643_10017877_pt1 | contig 10681 bp, 9 predicted proteins | sample TergutLab28metaG_FD_96883 | JGI IMG/M metagenome (GOLD analysis project Ga0136643, IMG submission 96883) | Labiotermes labralis P1 segment gut microbial communities from Petit-Saut dam, French Guiana - Lab288 P1 (version 3) (version 3) | ecosystem: Host-associated > Arthropoda: Insects >... | reverse complement strand
TAGACTTTACGGCATCTATGCTGATTTTGCGGGGCGCAGAGCCTGAGCTATTAAGCCCAAAGATGAGACCCTTCATCCATACAATGGCAAAAGCATCGCCGCCAATGCCGTTGGACGTAGGCTCTGTAACAGTTAGGCACGCGGCGGTGGCTATGGCGGCATCCACAGCGTTTCCGCCCTGCTTCATAATGTCCAGCCCTGCTTGTGCCGCCAAGGGTTGAGAAGTGGCTACCATGCCATTTTTTGCATAATGTACGCTACGTGCGCCAGAATAGGGATTGTAATTGGGGTTAAATTCCATACTATATACCTCGTTGACAGGCTAATTTTGTTGGGATATAATGAGGATTATACACTATTTGGCGCGTGTTCGTCAAGAAAATTTGAAAAGGATGATGTAGAGTGAAACTAATCGTAGCAGTTTGCGAGGACTGGGGAATAGGCAAAGACGGCGACCAGCCATTCTACATTCCCGAGGACTTGCGGCAATATAAAGAAAAAACGATGGGCAATGTAACCATAATGGGGCGCAAAACACTAGAAGCATTGCCAAAAGTAGCATTAAAAAACCGCATAAGCATAGTGCTTACGCGGGATGTGGATTTTGCAAGGGATGACGTTGTAGTTTGCAATGACCTTGAGCAATTGTCGCAAACCTTGATGCAATATGATTCTGATAGCATCTTTGTGATAGGTGGTCAGCAAATTTATGAACTTTTGCTTGATAGGTGCGATACGGCTTATGTTACCAAAATTTTTGCTACTGCTGATGTAGATAGGCATTTCCCTAATCTTGATGAGATGAGCAATTGGCGGCTGCATGGGCAATCAGAGGTTAGGGAATATGAGGGACTTAGGTTTTGTTATTGCGAATATAGAAAGCAATAGCCTCCCTACATCGCCGCCATCTCCCTCAATCTCTCAATAATCGGCAATTTTTGTGTACATAATCTTTCACATATGCCGCATTCTATGCATTTCTTAGCGGATTCTGCTGTTATCCCCCAGAAGTTTTTTAGCTTGCTTGCCACATTTGCCATATCTTTAGGCTCTGAAAGCAAGGCTTCATTATACGAATCTATTAGCTTTGGCACAGGTATACCCTCTGGGCATTCGTCGCAATAGGCGCAACTTGTACAAAGGGCGTTAAGTTCTTCGCCCAATTTCTGTGCTAAATTGCTTAGATACGCTTCGTCTATAACTGGCAGATTTTTTGTGGCGGCTACGGCATCCTCTATTTCAGCTACTGTGGAAAATCCTGGCAATGCCGCCGTGATTTCTTTATGCGCCACAAGGAATTTCATTGCAGCTACGGCAACATTATCCGTTGTACCTTCTGTTAAGAAGCTGAAACGCTGTGGGTTTTGCGGGATAGCTCCGCCACCGAGTGGGTTCATCACAACCACACCTTTTTTAGCTTCATGACTAGCCACAATACCTTTGCGACGATACGCGAAGTTTACAGCATTGTAGCCTAATGTCACGCCTTCCATCAAGCCTTCATTCATAATAACGGCTATATCATCGCTATCTGCATGTGTGGTGCAGGTGATATGCTCCACAAGCCCTTCTTGCTGGGCTTTTAGTATGCCTTCGTAGATGCCGCCTTTGGCTGTCATTTGGTGGTATTCATCCATATTCTTTATGCACCACAAGTTGTAGAATGTGATTTTTGGTACATTGAGACGTTTTAATGATTGCTCTATCATTCTGCGTGTATCGTCTGCATCTTTAGCATTCCATAGGCTGCATTTTGTGGAGACATAAAAGTCGCCGTATTTCATGGTTTTGAATGCTTCGCCCATTATTTCTTCGCTTTGGTCTTTGCAGTAGCCAGGGGCTGTGTCAAAATATGTAATGCCGCGGGTGAATGCCTCATGAACAAGCTGAGCGGCTATTGCTTTATCCTTCGTGTATTCTTCCTCCAAAAAGCGCATACCACCAAAGCCAATGGCGGATATCTTTTTGCCTGTAGTGCCGTAATCTTTGTAAATCATGGGTTTTCCCTCCCGATGGATTATTATATGCGTCACTCAATCTATAGTTAAATTCTACTATAACTTCAACCCTTTAAGTCCAGCAAGTGCATTATTGCCTGTATCCTGCTTGTTTTGCTTTGCTATGAAGCTAGCCAGCTCATTTTTGCTCATTTGGTCACGTTCTGCTTTTTTGCGCTTCTCAAAGTTGGCGTGTTTTTCTTTGTAGCCGCAAGCACAGACGATATGGCGATTTTCGCCCTCGCCTACCATGGACAACCATTTGTGACAATGTGGGCATTTTGAGCGTATGGACATGGACACATTTATGCGACTGTTGCAGTTGCGGTCTTGACAGACAAGCATCTCGCCCTTTTTACCCTTCACCTTTAGCATAAACATCCCGCATTCTGGGCATTTTGTTGTGCTTAGATTATCGTGTTTAAACACATGTGTGCTGCCTTTTATTTCCATAATAATCTCGCCTGTGTATTTGCGTATCTCGCGCAAAAAGGCATCTTTGTTGGCTTTACCCTCGGCTATGTCCTTCAGCTTTTGCTCCCAATTGCCCGTTAGTTCAGGCGACTTTAGGTCTCTTGGCACTAGCTCCAAAAGCTGCCTGCCCTTGGATGTGGAAAATATATCCTTGCCGCGCTTTTCTATCACAAAGCTATCAAATAGCTTTTCTATGATATCCGCCCGTGTTGCCACAGTTCCTAGTCCACCTGTTTTTGATAGGGTGTCGGCTAAAGCCTTGTTCGTGGTATATTTAGCAGGATTTTCCATGGCGGATAGTAAGGTGGCATCATTAAAAGGTGCTGGCGGGCTTGTCTTGCCCTCTGTTAGCTTAATTCCGTTTATCTGCACCTTATCGCCGCGCTTTAGACTTGGCAATTTCTGCTCGCCGCCTTCGTCCTCATCTTCCTCATCATCATAATTATACACAGCCTGATATCCCTGCGAAATCACGGTTTTTCCACTAGCGTTAAAAGTTTCGCTGCCTATCTTCACCTTTACAGTTACCTTTTCATATTCATAAGGCGGGTAAAACACTGATAAAAAGCGGGTTATCACAAGGTCATATATTTTACGTTCCTTTTCATCGAGATTGCGCAAATCTAGCTGATGCTCTGTGGGGATGATGGCGTGGTGGTCGCTTACCTTTGCGTTGTCCACAAAGTTCGCATTGGTGCGTATGCCACGGCGCAGCACTTCGCCGCACATCTTGGCATATGGCGGTACTTGGCAAGCCCGCAGTCGCTCTGGTATGGTCGGCACAATATCGGTAGAGATATAGCGTGAATCCGTACGCGGATATGTAAGCACCTTGTGGGTTTCATAGAGCCTTTGGGTTATCGCTAATGTCTCCTTAGGCGAGAAACCATAGCGTTTCGCGCCGTCGCGCTGTAGCTCCGTTAGGTCATATAGCTTTGGCGGATGCTTTAACTTTTTAGATTTTTGCACATCACTAACAGTGCCGTTTGTCATGCCTTTTAGGTTCGCAAGTGCAGTATCTGCGCGTTTTTTATCAAAGCATCTCGTGCCGCCTTTGTCATCTGCCAGCCAGCCAAGCCTAAAACCGCTAGCATTAGACAATAGTCCATAATATGGTGTTGGCACAAAGCGGCGTATTTCCTCTTCACGTTTTACAATTATTGCTAGGGTAGGTGTCTGCACACGTCCGCAAGAAAGCTGACTGTTGAATTTTGTTGTGAGACAGCGTGTAGCATTAATGCCAACAAGCCAATCCGCCTCCGCTCTCGCTTTAGCAGAATCCCGTAAGCCTAGATAATACTTGCCATCTTTTAAATTCACGAAGCCCTCGCGTATTGCCTTATCTGTCACAGAAGATATCCACAGCCGCTTTATGGGTTTGTTGCATTTTGCTTTTTCAATAATCCAGCGCGCCACAAGTTCACCCTCGCGCCCTGCATCCGTGGCTATTACAATGCTTGTGATGTCTTTACGGTGCAACAAGCCCTTTACCACACTATATTGCTTGGATGTCTGAGGGATAACGGTTAGGCGCAGGATATCAGGCATTATGGGCAGATGTTCTATTTGCCAATTTTTGTATGCTTTGTCATACTCCTCTGGGTCGGCTAATGTCACCAAATGCCCCAAAGCCCATGTTACCACATGCTTTGCACCCTCCATATATCCGCCAGAGCCGCGGCAACCCAGCACCCGCGCTATGTCTTTGCCTACGGATGGCTTTTCAGCTAGAACCAGTGTTTTCATAGATATCGTCCTTTCGATGATTAACGGTTTAGTGCCTTTTCTATGATAGAATAGGCGATACCATCATCTATTTCTTCTGCATTAAGTTTTCGCTTTTGCTCCCTGCAATACAAATTAATTCCATCTATCAAATCACGCTTACTGAGATAAGAGGGAGATTCTTCGGTAAAAATATTCTCTACCATGAAAGTGTCGCCTTTCAAGAACCGTTCTACCACATGAAAGCGCATAGGCATGTCTGGGGGCTTGCTAATATTCAAGATAGAAAGGTTTAAACCTAGTCCATCTTTGAAGTGAGTAATAAGAATTTTTTCGATTAATTCGCCTGTTACCTCTTCATCCGTTTCTTTGCCGTATATTTTGGATTTTATTTCGTCCGACATTTCCCATCCTGTGCCTTTTTTACGTAGATACATAATCGGTCTCCTCTCGGCAATAAAAGGGCGGCTAAGAGCCGCCCTTACGAGTTATTCCTTACGCTTGAATACTTCCCTTATAGTGCAAAGCTTATCAGCTAAGCACACGATGTAGCTTTCTGAATATTTCGGCGGCGTTAGGGTTAGCGGCCACATATGCTTTACGATAATGTCCTTTTCGCGCTTGTTTAGCTCTGTTATGCTTTCGGCGTTTGCCAGCGCATCCTTGGGATGTCCTATGGCATGCTGCCACCCTGTCAGCCCTTCTTTCCGCCAATCTGTGCAATAAAGGTCATGCAAAAGCGCACCCCTTGTGGCTGTACGGTAGTCCCGTCGCAAGGCTTTAGCTATGCAAAAGCTGTAATATGCCACATTTAGGCTATGTTGCAGACGACTTGTGCCGCGGTGTTGGACGTAATTATCCAAATCCTGCACCATATCCTCATCAAGCAAGTCGCGTATGGTCTCAAAAAACAAGACATGTGATTGTTTTGGAGTTTTCAGCACTATTTCCGATAAGGTTATTGCTCTATACATTCGGTGACCTCTTCTATCAATTCCAGAATCTGTATTCAATAAAGGTTTTTATTAAAATCCTAGATTTACATCCTCTAGTTCTGGCAAGAAAACCATGTCCGCATCCGCCACCATGGCTTGGAAACCAAGGAAAACGCCCTGCATCATTCTTTGTTGTTGTGTTGGCACAGGGATTCCTATGAAAGCAAGATAATCTGTCGCAACAGGCTCTGTACGCATAATTATGTGTATGCCAAAGCCGCTAGGCACAAGGTCGCTTATCTCACCTATTTCAAGGGCTCTTGTTGCCATTTCAAATTCATGCACCATATCGCCTGTTGTAAAAGTGTAGCCATTTGGGAAGGTTCCCATGCCTGGGTCTTCGCCGTATATGCGAATTAGCTCATCAAAATTTTCGCCAGCACGCAGGCGGTCAAGCAGTTCTTGCGCAAATTCCTCGGCGGCTTGTGGGCTTTCGTGGCTGCCAAAGCTGATAAGGATGTGTTTTGCGCCCAATAGGTCTTCTGGTATGTCATGTTCTTCTTCTTCTGGCATATATTGCTCAAACTCCGCAAAAGCGGCGGCATCTTCTACAATAGCCTCAAAAAGATAGCCAAGTAGCATATCGGACATAAAAATTTCTACAAGATGCTCTCTATCGCGAATGCCGTCTGCATCCAGCATTTCTCTAAAGATTTCCTCGCCATTTTCTTCAATTAGCATGTCAATATAGGTCTCTATTAGCTCTATTTCTTCATCGTTTAACACAACGCCCATTTGCGCTGCACGGTTGTTTGTTAGCACATAAAATGCCGCCAAGCGTGCCGCTTCTTCGCGTATTGCGCGCTCCATAGTTACGCCATCTCTAAGCTCGGATTCTAGGTCTTCTGGAAGGTCGCCATGCTCTACAAAATATTCCCATTGCATGGCCTGGTTTGCTTGTGCCACATTAAAGGTAATGTCCCAAGAACTAATGGGCAAGCCATTTACGGTAGCCGCCAAAAAATCAGCTTGAACTATAGCATTTGTCGCTGTTGTTGCTCCCCACGTTGTTTCTTCATCTGCGCCCACGAGGCGTTCTCCGTATGCCTCGTCCTCCTCTTCCACATTCGTGGTGTCATCAACGATATCCGCATCTGTATCAGAATTACAACCTGCCATAAAAGTAAGACCAAAAGCCATTATAGCACCGAAAGCCCATAGCTTTTTCTTGTTTGTAAAAAATTTCATTATATTTCCTCCGATTTTTAGCTACCGTCATGGTTGCTTCATTTGCATTTGTACAAAAACTGATTATACCATATCTTCTACACAATTGCAAACCCAATTATATCTTGTAAAGATTAACAAATTATGGACAGATTGTTATTGTTTTGTGACATAGATATCTTATTTGCCTAATCATTAAACACAATGTGAAGATGGGTTGCAAGTTATGGGGAAAGACCACCCCCATCTTTTGCTTTAAAACAAGCAAAAGATATCCCCTCCGAGGAGGGGAATTTTGGGGTGGCAGTCATATTCCGTAGGGGCGGCTAAGAGTTGTTTCTGTGAGTTCACTGATATCAGCTCAACAATTCTACCAAAATCAAAATATTAAGCAATGCCCTAGTCTGCAAGCCTGCAGCAACCCCATGTGTTCTAGCCAAATCATGCGCTCTATCCACAATTTGCGCCAAACTTTCTCTATCTATGCCAAGGTCTTTTCCTGCTGCATGTATTGGGCTGTTCCTATGTTTGCCATATAATACAGCATCAACGATAGGTAGCAATACTCTAGCATCTGGATGTAGCAAATGTCTAAAAAACTGCTGCCTATTATTATTTGCCGACATATCCTGTGAGGATAGCTCGAATAATGGCTCGGGGAAACTAAACCCATTGTTGCTAAGGATGCCTGATGCGCCGTAATATTCGTATATCTGCGCAGACAACGAGCCATAATCACTTATATTAGTAATATATTCCAACCCTAAATCACGCATGGAGTTATTATCCATAAAAAACACCTCGCAAATTCTGTATGCATCATAATATGCTAGACTTTCGTAAAGTTGAAAATATATTTAGAATTTTTGCAGGAATTTTGACGAAAAGGGCGTATATTACTTATTGGGGCAATATAGTATAGGATGCAAAGGGGTGAGCTAATGGCAGGATATTCGCAAGATGTGCTGGAAGACCTGCGGCAGGGCAATGACATTATCGACGTTATATCCCAATATGTTCAGCTTAAATCCGCTGGCGCAAACCACATGGGGCTTTGCCCTTTTCATAACGAAAAATCCCCTTCATTTTCTGTTTCGTCACAAAAACAGCTCTTTCATTGCTTTGGGTGCGGCGTTTCGGGAAATGTGTTTTCTTTTGTAATGAAAATTGAGAACTTTGCTTTCCTTGATGCCATAAAATTTCTGGCAGATAGGATAAACTATAATCTGCCGCCGCTTGGCAGCGCAACCCCTGAAAATATAACAGAGAAAAATCAGATGTATGAGGCATATAAGCTAGCGGCACGGTACTATTACGATATATTGCAAGAGCCGCACGGTCGCGCTGCTACGGCATAATTGGACTCGCGCCGCATAACGCCCGCCGCCCGCCGCAAATTTGGGCTTGGGGTATCCTTGCAAGGCGGCTTGGGCGACATGCTTATGCAAAAGGGCTATAACGCGGAATTGCTAACAAAAGCGGGGCTGATAATGCAAAGCACACGCGGCGATAATGGGCATTTCGACCGCTTCCGCAACCGCTTAATGTTCCCCATCTTTGATGTATCGGGCAAGGTGATAGGCTTTGGCGGCAGAATGCTTGGCGGGGGTCAACCAAAATATATGAACTCGCCAGAAACGCCGATTTTTGATAAATCCAGAACGCTATATGGGCTGAACTACGCAAGACTAGCAAAAACAGATACGATAATATTGGTTGAGGGCTATATGGACGTTATAGCTATGTATCAGGCGGGTTTTACAAACACCGTGGCGGCACTTGGGACGGCATTTACCGCCAATGCCGCACGTATACTCAAACGATATTGCAAGCAGACGATACTGCTTTTCGATGGCGATGAGGCTGGTACAAAAGCCACACTGCGAGCTACAGGGCATCTATATACCGCGGGGCTGGCGGCAAAGGTGGCAACTCTGCCAAACGCGAAAGACCCAGATGAATTTATTATCAACTATGGAACACAGGCATTGATAGAGCGGCTAAAGGTTGCTGAGGATTTTGTGGAATTTGAAGCGGCTATAGCCAGTAAGAAATACAACCTTGATGTGTCGGTACAAAAAATAGCTTTCCAAAATGAGATATCTGAGATTTTGAAGCGGTTGAATACGCCTATAGAGCGGGATACATATCTGCGGGATATCTCGGCAAAATATGGTATAGACCAAGCTGCTATGAAAGAGCATATTGCGCAAGGTGAGGGCGAGCAACCTTATGTGCCACCGCCAAGGCAACGAAAGCGTGAATTTATAGGGATAACAAAAGGGTTTGCGGAGGCGGCATCCCATATATTGCATAGCATGGCGCATAATGAGGATATTTGCGGTAGGATAACAGCACATTTGGAAGCCGAAATGCTGATAGAGCCGATATATATAAAGTTATACGAGACCATAGTGGCAGCTAGAATGCAAGGGGCGCAGATAACGCCAGCAGATGTGGTGACATTTATGCAAGATGCTGGGGACCAAAACGCCGCGGCAGAGATTTTTACCCATGTGCCAGAATATGAAAGCACAAAGGCGCAGATAGATGCGCTGGGTCAACAGATATATACAGTTAAAGAATTATACTATGGAAAAATCATAGGAGAAACCGACCAAACTACAGATTTTGACAAATTTATTGATGCATCTACTGAACGAAATAAGCTAAAGATGCATAAAATCAGCCTGTAGAGCGTGTTAAAAGTATATTTATGCTAGGTATGGTTAAAATAACAAAAGTATTGGGAGAAATGTCATATTTTTCCTATATGTGGAAAGGATGATGAATTTGAAGTCCATAGAAACTGATTTCAAAGACAAAATTGAACAATTAGTAACTATTGCCCGCGAAAAGGAAAATTTGCTTGCGCAAAGCGAGCTTTTGCAGTGCATGAGCAATCTTGCGATAGATGCTGAAAAGGTTGATAATATCTCAAAGCAGTTAAAGGCATATGGTATTGATATCTACCAAGACATGGAAGAGATGGACCACGGTGACGATACGGATATGGATATTGAGATTGATAGCGTTATAGTAAGTGAGATGGAGAATGTCATTGTAGATGACTTAGATGTCGCGCTGGACCTTGGGTTGACCCTTGACCTAGAGGTGGAGCTAGACCCTGAAGCAGAGCTATTGGCAAGCGATGTCGAAAAAGAGCTTGATAAGGATATAGAAATATCTGTAGCGGAAGCCAATGTTAATATTGACGACCATGTGCGCATGTATCTAAAGGAAATAGGCAAAGTGCCGCTATTGTCTTGGGAAGAAGAAAACGACCTAGCCATGCGCATGGAGGCAGGCGATGAAAATGCCAGAAAGCGGTTAGCAGAGGCAAATTTGCGCCTTGTTGTGAGCATAGCAAAACGCTATGTGGGGCGTGGTATGCATTTTCTTGACCTGATACAAGAAGGCAATCTTGGTCTTATAAAGGCTGTAGAAAAATTTGACTACAAGAAGGGCTTTAAATTTTCGACTTATGCTACATGGTGGATACGCCAAGCAATTACCCGCGCTATAGCTGACCAAGCGCGGACTATTCGTATACCTGTTCACATGGTAGAGACTATTAATAAGTTACTAAGGGTGTCGAAACAGCTTCTGCAAGAATACGGCAGAGAGCCAAGTGCTGATGAAATTGCAAAAGAAATGCAGATGTCGGTAGATAAAGTACGCGAAATAATGAAGCTGTCGCAAGACCCTGTATCTTTGGAAACACCGATAGGCGAGGAAGAGGATAGCCATATAGGCGACTTTATTGCGGATGATGACGTGCCAGCACCTGCGGAAGCGGCGGCTTTTACATTGCTGAAAGAACAGCTCATGAATGTGCTAGAGACCTTGACCGAAAGGGAGAAGAAGGTTCTGATTTTGCGCTTTGGACTAGGCGATGGCAAGGCGCGTACGCTAGAAGAGGTGGGGCGCGAGTTTAATGTCACCCGCGAGCGCATAAGGCAGATAGAAGCGAAAGCATTGCGTAAATTGCGCCATCCTGGTCGTAGCAAGAAGCTTAAAGATTATTTGGAATAGAAGACCTGCGGCGGCTAATTGGAGGACAATTGAGCTTGTATTTGCTTGGGCAGATTACATAATATTTACAAGGAGACCATATGTCGGGCTTAATTTATAGAGAAATCCATCAAAATGAGAGGGTAATTACAGTAAAAATGATACAATCTATAGAGGCTACGGTTATAAACCCTAATCTCTTTATTCGTCATTCCTTATGGGAGATAGAAAATCTATTTGATAAGGATAAATACCGTTTGCTTGGATGTTATGACGGTGATATGCTCATTGGAATGTCTATTTTATATC
>Ga0136643_10017876_pt1 | contig 10682 bp, 10 predicted proteins | sample TergutLab28metaG_FD_96883 | JGI IMG/M metagenome (GOLD analysis project Ga0136643, IMG submission 96883) | Labiotermes labralis P1 segment gut microbial communities from Petit-Saut dam, French Guiana - Lab288 P1 (version 3) (version 3) | ecosystem: Host-associated > Arthropoda: Insects >... | reverse complement strand
CAATGGGGGGCTTCAAGAAGGTGCGAGTTTGTGAGTGGGGCGGCCCCGGGAAGTGCGGTGCTACTTTCCTTAACACCGGTCAATGCCTCCCCCCCCCCCCACCGGCAACAATTCCTCTAGTCGTTCAAGATCAAAACTAAAATCGAAAATCTCGCCACCAGTAAAGTGCTGTTAGTGATAGAGTTTTTAAACTCTAAAAAACATTAGTCTGGCTGAAGTCACATATGATTTGAAAGAGGAGGTGACTGGAAAGTTCAGGGAAACAGGCAATTCTCAACTGCTGCACTACACGAGCATTCTTTTGGCCGGCAAGTTTGTCAGGGGTGAGTAACAGAAAACAGACTTGCTGGACTGGCTGAGATGCTTGGCGGTGATGTTTTTCGACAAAGGATTATAAAAGCTGGTCCCACTGTACGACAAGCGCCTTAATTGGCTTGGCGACAGTGTGGACAAGGAGTGTAATGTGGGTACCACAATACCGCAATAAAGATATTTATAAAAATTTTAAACGCGTTTTTACCCAGCCTGTTCCTGCTTTCTGGACGCGCTGTCATAGAATTCTTATCTTGGTAGCAATGTAAAGAATTACAATCTTTTTCGACTTGTGTAGGTTATCCTCAAGTTACTATAAAAAAACGCATGAATGTAGGCCAACGGCTTGCGAAAATAATTGTAATTGTTTTAATAATTAAGGAGGCGGAGATTTTACAGGATGAGCGAGAAGTCCCTGTTCACCTGACGTTAGTTGGGATACCTCCCGCCAAGAAATTCAAAGAGTTTTTGCCAGCAAGATGGAACAAATGTAAACTTGTCTACATGTCCGTTGGGGTCACTTACAGCACCTGTTTTAACCGTAAGTACACTGTATTCATTCACTGCGACTTCCCCTCTCACCTGTTTCCTCGAGGCGCGCAATCGGTATCTTTTATTAAGGGGTGGGAGGATGACCCTGTAGCTATATAAAATTTATGTTCTTCATTTTAAAAATGGTGCTATAAAAATTGTCATAAATGTGATAGTAAGGGGGCGCTTTGCAACTGCATATGTATACATTCAAATACAACTGCATGTTCCACGACTGATTCACCTGATTTAAGTCACAAAGTCTGACCACGGTTTTTTGAAGACGTCCTAGGTTTATTATTTTATTTTTCAAAATTTCATTGTGCCAGTCATCAGTCGATTGAAGTGGCTGATTTCGGCTGAAGGGTAAATGAGAAAAATATTTTGATATTATCGTGTCTACAAAATCTATGCTTTTAAAATTTCGATTTGGGTGGGGGCTGCAGCCCAGCAGCCACTTCCTCCCGTTCCCTCCGTCTTGGGTGTACGCCTGCTTCGGACAGCTGCTCAGGGACTTCTCGCTCACCCTGCACGTTTGGGGATGGTAAAGGACTTTTGTAGACTTAAGTAGAATTGAAATTATAGTACAGAGAATTATTAAAAATTGTAAACTGTGACATTTCAGTTTCACACAGAGGTGATAAGTGGTTGTCTTCTGAGATGTTACGCCATGTACTTTGCGTTATGGAGTAAGTTTCTACCTCCATACTCAGTGTAGACAAAAATGGAGAAATAAGGTTCTGCCAAATCTAGGCCAGTACATAGCATGACATCATGTAGCCGAACATAAGTAGCCTGTTAGACCACCCGCTGTGTGAAGGGATTTCTGTCCTTCAAGCCCCTCACTTTTACCCGTTTCCCTCCAGAAATAACAACTTCAAAGCTGTGGGAGGATTCGATATTTGGAAATTCTGTTTGGCATTGCTTTTACAACATTTATGGTTTATGTCTATGAATACATTAGCGACTTTCTATTATGTCATGGGCGTTATTTCCCCATGGAAATTTAAGCTTATTTTCTGAGAATTTTAAATTGGCCAGCCAACGGAAGTAAAACCCTTTCTTTGTCCGACCAGTCACTAGAAGGAAGGTTGTGGAGGTGTCGCACTGGTGGGTGAGGGGTAGAAGTGCAGTGGGGATGATTTTGGGAGAAGTAGTGGATGTATTTAGGGAGATAGACGAAAGCAGTGCCAAGAATGAGGTTTGTGATTGTTAAAAAAACAAGATGATGTCAATAAATCGACTAAATTTAAAGGACACCTGAGAAATATCCTGCTACCAATGAACTAGCCAGCTACAATCTTAGGACACAGTCTTCAAGTCAAACATATCGATGTTTACATTGTCTCTAAAAATAATAATTCTGTGAACAATGTAACAGCTTGGTGAAACGGTCAAGCTTTTGGCTTCTGTTTGGCAAGTGCCAGATTCTGACATTGGCTTGTTCAAGTGCTATCCAGAAGGTTTCATGAGTTTCTTGAACCCTTAACGCAGATCATTGGCGTGTACGTAGATGTAATTTGTATTGTAGATTTTTGTGCCAAGTGGTTGAGAGAATATTTTGTTTTTGAGCATTTGTTGCTCTTAGCCCTTGTAATCGAGGTAATTTTTGCTAGTGAAGTGTGTGTATGGGAGGAGGCTTATGTTTTGTCTTTAAACGGAGTTAAATTTAGGATTGTATGTTATAAGACAAAATAAAACCTCCTCAACTGTAAACAAACCAGTAACAAACATGCACCGGATCCTTAGATAAACCGAAAACCACATATGAACTCCGCGTACGTTCTTTCTTATTGGTCCTCATTATAAACAAAACTGGAAAGCCGTTTATATATACATATACATACACACACACCCACCCACCCACACTCACACACACACACACACACACACACACACACACGACGGGGTGTTTATAAGTCCTTAGCCCGACAAGGAAGGAGACAAGCTACAGCGACCAAACTCGGGATTTATTCAACATACTCACCACGACGCTCAGCACACTTCTTAATTCCTTGCTCTAACTTTTGCAAGCCTCTCAAAAAAAATCTGAAATTTGTCCTTCCAACCAGCTCTCTGCGGCAGCAATGACCTCCGCGTCGGACGAAAAATGGCCACCATTGAATTGTTTTTTCAGTCCAGGGAACAGGTGGTAATCCGATGGGGCCAGATCCGGAGAATAAGGTGGGTGATCAACACACTGGAAGCCCAGGTAGGCCATTTTCTTCTGAGTTGTAAGTGCTCGGTGAGGCGGGGAATTTTTGTGCAAGAACATGACCCCCTTGGTGAACTTTCCGCGGCGTTTTTCTCTCAAAATGTCCTTCAATTGCACCAGCAGAGATAAGTAATACTCCGTGTTGATGGTTTGACCCTTTGGAAGATAATCAATGAGGAGGATGCCGTCTTGATCTCAAAAAATCGAAGCGAAAAATTTTCCAACGGATTTTTGAACTCGGATATTTTGGGGCGGGGTGAGCCGCTATGCCGCCACTCCATTGATTGTTGCTTTGTTTCCGGGTCATAGTGATATAACCAGGTTTCCAGTATGGTCACCAATCGCGACAGGAAATAATTTGGATCGCGCAGAAAGAATCCCAAAAGTTGCTCAGACGACTGGCACCTATGACGTTTTTGATTCGCGTTCAGGAATTTCGGGACCCACTTCGCGGAGAGCTTCCGCATATCCAAATCTTCATAAATGATGGACCCAACACGCCCACGTGAGATGTCCAGTTGCTCAGCTATTGATTTAGCCGAAATCCGGCTGTCTTCCAAGATTATCTCGTGAATTTGATCAATGATCTCCGGGGTGGTCACTGTTTTGGGTCTTCCAGGACGAGGCGCATCGCAGGCGGAAATGTCACCACGTTTAAACTGGGTCACCCAATTTTTGACGGTGGAATACGATGGTGCATGTTCCCCTAATGTTTCTATCAGAATGTCGTGAATTTCCTTTGGCGCCTTGCCTTGCAGAAAAAAAAAACTTAATGAAAACTCGCGTCTCTATTTTGTTGAAATCGCGCGCGTTGCGTGACACGTTTCTTTTCAGCTTCTGTAACAAGAAAAGACTTGCAATTCGGACATGACCAGACCCGTTTTTCCAAAGACATTATAGATTTCGTCCTACGACATCGGGAAGTAGGTCGGGCTGAGGACTTATCAGCACCCCCTCATAGGTCTGTAGGAATGTACAAGAATTCTATTTTAACTGCAATATAACACATCGTCTAATGAATGTACATCCTACGTTAAAAAAAAAACAACTAACCAGGATCTATCATAAGGGCCGGTAATATGCACTACGAATATATGTAAGTAACTTGGTTTACTATAGTTTTAAAAAATGTGGAAGTAAGTTGTTATCTTCATTATGTATTTATTAAGAATTAATAGAGTTGACATACTTGTCTATATGTGTAGTTTTACTTTATGATACTTTTTGGAATTGTTGTCTTAAATAACCATTTTAAAACTGTTTTACACCAATATGTTTATTTTAATTGTAATTTTGTACTTTTTGGTTTCTTTTTAATTTTTTTACCTCCCATTCTTGGCATGTGTTGTTTTAATGTATTTGATGTAAAGGGGGAAATCTCCCGCTTAAAGATTTTTAGTTTGTATGTATGTTTGTTTTCTCGTATTATTATGGCCCGATGATGGACCAAGCTTGCGGCGAAACTATTCGCACTTTCATAAATATATTCACAACAGTGAATTGGTTGTGAGAATGAGAATGGGTTATCGTTGGCAAGGGGGATGTGCATCAAACTGTAAATTTTCAGGCCAACGTATAACTGCTGCACTGATGGTTTTCTTATTATAAACATATTGTTGAAGTACTGCATGTCTTATTGTTAGTAGCAGATGGTATAAAGTTTGTTTTGTCACATCATTTAACTGGTTTTGCTATAAAACATTTATTCAACTTTGCAGAATTTCGCCGAGAAACTCCATGGAGGAAAGTTCTTTGTGAGAAGATGTTGGTAGCTCCCCTATTCAAGAAATTCACCGCATTTTGTGGAATCCGAAAGTTCATCTTATGTTCACAAGAACCCTCCACTTATCCTTGGCTCGGGGTAAATGAATTCAGTCCATGCTGTCTGATCCTTTTCCTGTAGGATCAATTGCAACGTTATCCTTCCTTGTAAGGCTCTGTTCCTCAAACAGTTTCGTTTCTTCAGCTTTCCTTACCGACATGTTCTATGCATTTCTCCTCTCCCTCATACGTACCATAAACCCGTGTATCTCATATTTTTTATGCCATCTATCCATTATTATTTGTTAAGGACAACAAATTATAAAGTTTTGTCAATTTTTAGTTTTTGCCTGCCTCCAGTTACCTCATTTCATTTTGGGCAATGTTTCTTCCTTAGCAATCTGTTTTAGAAATCCTTCAGTTCATGTTCATCCCGCAGTCTGCGATTTCAAATTTCACACACACTAAAAAACTAAAAATTGCGTCTCTGTATGTTTTAAATTTTATATTTTAAATTGGAGACAAGAAAATAAAAGTCTTTGAAAATCTTGTGGCAAGACAACTTCCAAATTTCACTGTAACATGGCAGATCTTTCTACCCACTGTCGTTAAGAGAAGAAAGAAGAAAACTATCGACGATATAATCCTCTGGCGATTTATCAAGCTCTTTTGAAAATGCGCTATAATTTATTACTTTCCCTCGCAACCTTCATTCTTCTATTGTGTCGACGCTATCAATTATTGTGATTAGATAGCGTCAGTGATGAATGGGTGGATAGATACCAAGCGTGGGTTATTTCGGTTGTTTTAAATCTACTCGCTCAAGTAATGTTTCCTGAAGAATGTGTTGATTTTGTGACAAAGTGACCAATATGAAACTTGCTTTAACTGCCCACTCACTATATTTGTTAATTTTGTAGAAAACTTCTTGTTCCTTGTTTAAAAGTCATTTTAAACCCTGCAGTTTACCAATTGTACGGTTTCATGTAAACTTGTCTTTTTTTTGTGGCGTGCCTTAAAACGACGCATAAAGTTATACTGTTTTCAAACGACAACCAGATTTTGACAGAAAAGACATGTTTTCGATGCGTGGGAAGAAATATTAGCCTTTCACTTTTCCTATTTTTTTTAAATATGCGACCCTTTTCGTCTCTCTTACGTTTTCTAGTAGCAGTTAATTGAGACTTAGAACGCTTTGTTTAATTATATAAACTGACATAAAGACCATTGAGTTTCAATTTGTAAGGGTGGAAGTAAAGAATCTTTTACACTGTTTCATTTGACGAGGAAGAAAGTACTATTGTATAGATGTAATGCATCCTTGATTTTTGCTTTCACAATGATTTTGTTAACAATGGTTCTTTTTGTGATTTGATTAGCCGTTACAGTTCCGTTATTAATATGCTATTTTTTTTCCAGAGCAGAATAAATATCATAGCTCAATAATTTTGTCATGTGCAGGTATTATGTCCAGTCACTTTCACTGGGATATTCGTGCTATTACATTCATACTGTACAGCTTGATGCATTAAAGGTCTCTACTCACTTCCCTTTTCCAGATGTGCTCGTAATCACAAAACCGTTGCTATCTTCGGCTAGAGATTTCTCCTGTTGCTCATCCGTATGTCTATGTCTACGACCACAGGTTACTCAGCACAGATTCTACACATTGTTGAGTCCATAGTTTCAAGGCTACAAATCGAGTTTCGCATGCTTAGAATCTCTACCGATATTTACATATACACATAATAAATGCAAGTCAAGAAGTTCCTGCTCCACATTAATTTTGTATTTGAGTTCTGGTTGTGGCTGACCTATTAAAGAAGTTGAAGTCATAGTAAGACTAAAACGAGCCCTGATAGTTTCCTAAAATTTAAAATGCTTCAGAGGTTTATTTTCATCATCACCCCCTTCCCCTCGCAAAACCAGAGTGAATCTCGTAATACGCAAAATTAACCTCTACGATACTTGGTCATAGAGAAGAAAATATCCCATTACATTTTTAGACTCTGCACTCAAGCCCATTTTACTTAAAATTCAAAAGCACCATTATAGTATAAAACCTGCAGGAATTACTTAACTTTCCGAACAATCTTCTCAAAACATCGAAGAATATTAGAGAGACTGTCGGTGTTATATGGTACCCAAAATTCTATTTTACAAACTAAAGGCATTGTAGCTCTATTACATTTTGTGAAGAAGAACATATATACCTTCGCTTTCATATATTCATATACCACGCCTTTGACAAGTATACTTTTGGGGTTGTCTTTGTAATAAATAAACATTATATTACTACAATTGTTCTATTGTGAACTAAATTAAAAGCCAATTTGCAGCGAACGTAACTAAATGTTAACTATCGGTTATTATTGTAAACTCAGACACATTCCGTTACTTCTAATCAAAGTCAAGATTAACTGCAATTTGCAAAATGAGATAACGGTCTTATCGGAGGACTCTGCTTGTAAATTTCCACCGTTGAGACGTAGTCGTAATGTGTTTTCAAAAGTTTCGCGGATTACCTAAGGATTTCAAACTTAAGCCGAGAGCCTTAAAGGCCGCAGACCATCAGTTTGAAACGTCCTTTTTTTGAGAGAAGACAAACAATTGACTGTTCCTGATAACGATATTATATAAACAAATGACAACGCAATCACCAATATAGATTAAGTCTAGCCTAAACTTCGGTGATTCCTTTAACGGGTGTCACATTTGAAGACAGTCGACAGGACATGGACAAGTGTCATTGTTTGCATGACACGGCAGGTTATCTCCAAGTGACACGTGTTTATTAGATGTGTCTGACGAGGGTACATGTATGGCTTGTATTGAAACTTGAAGGAATGCCATTCACTTTCACGCTGTTGTCGTGTTTGCTGTTTAGGGAGCTACAGAACGCTGTCGAAGCACGGTACCCGTCACCTTGTGTCTGCTCCTGCAAAGAAGCGACCTGCACGAACTTTCATCTGACTGAATTCCCCAGCAGCAGGTTCAGCAAACACTTAGAGAAGCTGAGCTTCTAGTACAACACCAGTAGGGTAGATGAATACACCATCAGGACTTGGGTGATTGTTTCTTTAGACATTTAAATATAATCTTAGTAATTAACCAACTTAATGCACAAATCCTTGTTTTATAATAAGCTTCTACATGTTTCGAGCACTATGTTCTCATCATCAGGAGGTCAAAATTGTATTATACGGCATCTGTTATCATCACAGCTGTAGGTGGCCGCCCCGTGCACAGGTGCTCTATAATACAATTTTGACCTCCTGACGATGAGCATGTAGTGCTCGAAACATGTAGAGGCATATAATAAAGTTATTGTAAAACAAGAATTTGTATATTAAGTTGGTTAATTACTAAGATTATACTGAGATGCGCGGTCAGCAAAACATCAACATTTAAATATGTCGAACAACGTTCTAAGAATGCTAAATGAGTTGTCCTTCATAGGTCAGAGTGGGGTGCAGGTGTAGGATCTTTCAAGCAATGAGATGAAACATATATCTATCAACACTTTCACCCATGTTCCACGTTTAAAGGGGTTATCATTGGCAAACAATGAACTAAAAATTCCAGACTCTGTTCTTCCAAAACATGAATTTGCAAGTGCTGCATCTAGAGAACTGTAGTTTGAATAGAATCTTACTTTCGTAATTCGTTGCATTCGTTGGTTTTCTTAATCTTAACGAATTATATTTGTCACCTAACAAACTACGAACTGCTGAAATGGGAAGTCTTGAATTATCTCGTCCAGTGCCGAATATTCGGTACCTGGAACTCAGTCACAACAATCTTGAACACGTTCCACACACTTTAACCTAACTGCCGAGTCCTGATGGTGTGAGTATACGTTACAACGAACTGAGGAACTTAAGAGACATTTTGCTTCTGGAAAGACATGTGAGGCACCTGAACATTAGTCATAATCCATGGGGATGTTTGAGTGAAGCGTGTGACTTAGATGCGTTATGTAGCAGTATTACATATCAGGTTTACTTTTGTGGAAGTTGGAATGAAAGTGAAAACGAAGTACATTGTGTTTCTGAAGACATCGTCCCCATTGTAAGTGAATCATCGATAGGAGAAATGGTAGTAAGGATAAACTCAGGTGAACCCCAGCAGGAAGCTTGTCTTCACTGCAGGGTATGTGTTTATGCCAGGATTCGTTCTTATTGTGCTGTGCACCATTCTTGTAATTTGTATACTTGTCGTAGTTTTACAAGAAGTGAATCAAAAAGGAGGCACTGAATTCGATATAAGTGCCGAATCTTCAGATCATCTGTTGTGACATGCAAAAAATGTGAGTAAGGCGTTCTTATAATAAAAGCCAACCAGGTGCACTAATTTTGTTAAAGAACTCTACATGTTTCGAACATACTTACTGTCCATCATCAGGAGTCTCAATACTGTATTCACAGGAACTGGTATTTGTCATACTAGTTATGTTGACTGTCTACCAGCAAGGTCATCCCGACCTCGCTAGTAGACAGTCAACATAACTAGTATGACAAATACCAGTTGCTGTGAAAACAGTATTGAGACTCCTGATGATGGACAGTAAGTCTGTCCGGAACATGCAGAGTTCTTTACGGAAATAAAGTTGAGAAACAGTGCACCTGGTTGGCTTTTTTTTTATAAGAATATATCACGATGCACGGTCCTCTGAATGTCAAATGTTTTAATCTTAAACAAGAAAACGAAATACTTTGGACGAAATATTGACAGGCGTTCTTTGAATGTCATCTGTTCTAATTTGCTTCATGCGTGCAATTTTTATTTATTATTGTCGTGCCCATGTTAAAAAAATACTTTTCCATGATGCTGTTCTGTGTATGTCTTACTCGCTGAAAACTACGCGTGTTAGTATCACGTCCAAAAATATCCGCCGTGTGTTCTGCTTCAGGGTCATTTCAGTCAGCAATCATGGAGGTGAAACCGTGTAGTATGATAAGCTCTACTGAATCTTCTCCATCTGCATGTGGAATACGTAACTGGCCAATCACGTTTTTTTCACAGACCAGTTAGCTGAAGCTGGAAATCTCTCTCCAAGAATCGACTGAAGTAAGATCGTTTTACGTTTACCTTGCTCGTATCAACCAAGTGGAAATGGGCCAAGACGTCTTCCTTCCCATGTTCATTATCATTTCCACAGCAACAGACCTTACCTTGTAACTAATCCATATGTTCAAACCCTTTAATAAGGTCTCCCTCTTAACGCCCCAAGAAGGACAGAGGGGATGTAGATGTGTAACTTACTCAGTCCTAATTTGGGGGTGGGTGGTCGCTTTACCGCCAGGAAGGAACTCCGATACCAATTTTATATTTGGCTGAGTGGGCTCCAGGACCGGTCTGGATGGGTTTGAAGAAGAGAAATTATCTTCCACCCAGGGGTTTGAACTCCGGACTGTCCAGTCCATACTGTGTCTTGATATCGACTACGCTATACCGGCTCGTATTTAATATTTATTTCAATACGTAACTCCTGTCTCCCCCTGGTCTCTTCACTTCAGATGGTACATGCTAAACCCTCGAAATCGGCCTGTGTCAAATTTAGGAAGCAATTTATTCTTCTAAGTCATGGGTCTTCAACCCGCGAGCCACAAGGTTTTATATTCGGCTCGCGTCCATATTTGCAAATTATGTGCATAACTAAAACTAAACTAACTCCGTGACCTTAGTCCGCACGCGAACTATACCGACAGAGCGGCCGCCGCCGGTCGGCGAAGTTAGTGCCAACTTTCGTGGATAGAGGGGTGTCACGTGGTCAGCGCAACGGATCCCCACAGCCGTTAATCTCTGTTTTCTAAACCTGGAGCCGCTACTTTTTTCATTCAAGTAGCTCCTCAATTGACCT
>Ga0136643_10017873_pt1 | contig 10683 bp, 7 predicted proteins | sample TergutLab28metaG_FD_96883 | JGI IMG/M metagenome (GOLD analysis project Ga0136643, IMG submission 96883) | Labiotermes labralis P1 segment gut microbial communities from Petit-Saut dam, French Guiana - Lab288 P1 (version 3) (version 3) | ecosystem: Host-associated > Arthropoda: Insects >... | reverse complement strand
GGGCCGCCGCCGCCGCCGCCGCCGCCGCTGCCAGCACTAACAAACACATACTACTACTACTACTACTACTAATAATAATAATAATAAAGGTAAAGGTAAAGTTGGAGTTAATGTACATCCTAGAACAGGCCACAAAAGCCCAGAGGGGAAGCAGATGTATAGCTCTACTCTTCTTTCAAACTCGGGGCTAGATGGGGGTGGGTGGTCAACTCCACGACCCAACCGCTTTACCCCCGGGAAAGACCCCGTACCAATTGCAAAGAAGGCTGGGTGGGCCCCAGGGCCGGTCTGGACGGGTACAGAAAATCTCGCCCCCGCCGGGATTCGATCCCCGGACCGACCAGCCCGTACCAAGTCGATATACTGACTGCGCTATCCCGGCCCCAATAATAATAATAATAATAATAATAATAATAAAGTGCAGCCGTCATTTCACACTGCAAGGAAGTTTTCAACTTCTTCCGATTCACAGAAGAGTAACAGAGCACAATGAGATTTCAGATTATCATTGCGGTGTTGATGAAGACTACCGTCGTGTTAGATATGACGACGCGCGGATTGGTAATTACCGGCGTTTCGGTTGAGCCTGCTGCCTCCAGACTCTTCTAACCAGCCGTGTGCTTTCCGAGGACAGCCATTCTGTCGGACTTCATTGCACGTCACGACGGGATGTTGGTTACAACATAAAAGCGAACAGCTTTATGTGGAATTAAATATCGGGCTGACGTCACAACTATCAACACCGACTGCAAGGAACTGCGTCCTTCCTTAGAAGCTAATATTTGCTAAGTTGTTCAACAATATCCCGGCCTTTTATGGAATTCGAAGGTTCACACTGTATTCACATCAGTCGGCTGACGGTTAATATACTTAATCAAATGAAGGCAGTCAGCACTCTGCATATCCTATTCCCGTGAAACGCACCTTCAAAATATAGTCCCATTTCAGCGTATGCTCCCCAAGTGGTTTCTTCAATTCAGGGGTGTCTACTAAAATCGTGTAGGAATTCCCCATCCCCCACTCTTGCCCTACGCTCCAGCCATCTCGTACCCCTTGGTTCGATTACCGCAATAATACGTGCTGAAAGGTGCACAGTTTGACAATTCTCACTATCCAATATTCTGTGTGTGTGTGTGTGTGTCTGTGTCTTCCTTTAATGTTAACATAATATACTGAATTCTTTGCTTCCAAAATCCTGATCAGCCAACTGAGCATTCCAAATTATGAACTATGTACAAGAAAGACTACCTGGAAATAATTAATTGTCGGAAATAATTAATTTTCAGAAATAATCGATATTATTGACGCCGATAAAAATAAAATACATAAATCGAAATACAGTAGGATTTGAGGCTCTCACAATGACGAATATGAAGATTGCTGGCGTCTGGGATGTGACACCGTGTAGTCTGGTAAACTGTACAGACGCTCCAGAATATCCTGCTGCCTCCATTATCGTCCACACTGATGACGAAGGCAACAGGATTCCCTGAAAGGTCGGTATACTTCTGCCCCACGGCATGACAGCACTCGTCGAAACACACTTAGTAGTTCGTGGGACCTATGAACATTATAACGCATGAAATGTCATTAAATAACAAAAGAAACAACTGTCACAGAAACATTTTGGAAAACAAGTTTCAAAAAGGCTGAATACGTGAATGGTCCCAGTCCATAAAGTCTGTTCCATCAAAATCGGTTCCTTCGGCTGTATTTTCGTAAGTACATCTTTAGACGGTAGCACAGCGGTTAAGGTGCTGTGCTACAAATCGGAAGGTCGCTGGTTCGATCCCAGCTGGTGCCAGTGGATTTTTCATTGACATAAAAATCCTTCCGATCGCACTATGACCCTGGGGTCGACTCAACTTCTAACAGAAATGAGTACCAGGAGTATTTCCTGGGGGTAAAGGCGGCCGGTGCATAAGGCTGACAACCTACCACCATCCTGTGCCGTTGTCACGAAATCTGGGAGCCCCAACTTCCTGGAACCCTCTGGGCCTGTCCGAGCCTATAATGGGACTACCTTACCTTTACCTTTACCTTTACATCTTTAGACGCTTCGTCAGAACCTCCTTAACCCAGTTTAGAAGTGGAGATTCTCAGACAGTGTTACAGGGCGCGACACAATTCTTGCATGCTAGTGGTCAGGGCGGTCAGCACACGGCGAGTGCACTGTTAGTAAAACTGCAAGCGGAATTAAACAACTGCAATCTGCAGGTATCAAGCTCAATGTAGCTACTGCTGCTATCAGTACTGTGAAAGAAACGTAGATTAGAAATCCGGATGTCTGTTGCATATCAGCGGCCTAACCTCGTTATGGACATTATGTAACCGAGAAACAAAACACACGACAAACTTCAAGCCTGCAAGCAACAAACATATGGAATTCCAAACATTAGAGATGAAATATAAACAGTAAGCACAAGCAGTATACAAGCGACGGTAATGGTTTTTTAAAACACTCAATTATCCCACCAATGTTTTTACTTAGAGCTGGGTTGTGGGCCGTAGGAAACTTACCCAACACTGACAAAGATACATGGGACAGTCCATTTATTTGCACGTAGCCTTTAACATGCTGCTTCTTTAAAATATCACATAGAAGAGAGAAGAGAAAAGAGATAGGAGAGGACAGGAGAAAACAACAGTAACACAGAAGACAATACAGTGAGAAAGCCCTCCTTTTCCCCTTATGTACTGCTCTCGACTGCTTCTTTCTCCAGGATATCAAAAACCATACGCATTGCGAGTACTTCCTACTCCATTCCTTGGAATTCAATCATTACACATTTTATTCTTTAATCTCGTCGTAATGTACAGTGTATACATCGTCCTTAGTTATATTTCTGATGGTCTGTGTTCAAATGCACGCACTAATTGTGTGACTGTACAAATAACTAAGTCTCAGGCAGCAGAATCCTAAGTTTCCACATCACTGACACAACACCTTGTCACTGGCGACGATACATCCACTTCCAGTCAGCACATTATATATCCGTAACTTCCACCTTAGCGAGAAGTAGGCCTACTTGCCGGTTTACTACCGGTCACAGACCAACAAAAGGTTTCCCCAACAAAATTCGGTATTCATATTTTGTTCCCCAAATTCGACCTACATTCAAATGTACGCGCTACCGAATCCAGAGTTACAATGTTTGCCGTTCACTACCTCACAGGTCTAAATGAAGGCTGAATGATGCACCGAAGACACTTCCTTCACGAAGATACGGATGTGAACGTAAAGACATGTCGATCAAGAAGCAATATAATGCTGGTGTCTTAGTGCCCACAGTATGGGGTGTTGGTTGCACGATTCAGGTAGTGCTACAACGTAACATGCACGAAACCAGTAAAATAGTAGAACCAGAGCAGATGCATTGTGAGGGATGCGGTTAAAATATTTATTACATACTAGGACAGTGGTTTATAGTCAGTTGTAGTAAGGCAAATGGCGTTCAGAATTTCGAAATTTCTTTGTTACAGCCGTCGGCCAGTGTGAATTAGACTGTCCACTTGCCTCGCCCACCGTCTGTCCCTATTTATATCCGTACCCAAGATAGGTTAGGGCCTACGTTTAGTTGCCAGTCAGCGCAGCGCCGTCGATAATGCAGCACTGGCTCATTTGCATACACGTTTTTCACGCACTAGTTTCAATTTGTTACATTGCAACACAAACTTTTATATGCTGTTCAATGATAAATGATTGTCTAGTACAGTAGGCAGGCGCAATTCACACACACACGTTGTACAAAGTGTGGGAATCCTGCCAGCCCTATCTGACACACCATTTTTCCTTTCTCCTTGGCTCTCTACGCCAACCTAAAACTCAAGTTCTAGATATGTTAGCATCTTTTTACCGTCTCTCTCCAACTTCAATTCACGTTCAGGTATGTGAAGGCTGCCAAAGATTTGTCAATGCGTTATCTGTTACGGGGCTGTAAAAACGTCACACTGCTGGATCCTCCAAAACTATTCTCTACGTACTTCCCTAGTCACATTTTGTAAATGAACTGTAACTAGAAACATACAAATTACGGTGTCTAGTATGGCAGGTAAATAAACACTGATGAGTAGATGACGAATTTCCATAATTGTCAAATATCGAACTCCGGACTACAATTTTACTTGAAAATCTGACAGTCGCTCAGCTGACCTAACAATTTTCTTTCCTTTATGAAACTCGATATTTGATTACCGTATTCAAAACAGGCTGATACTGGACCCTATCCCGAGCAAAACGAATCCCGTAGATATTTTTACATCCTATTTCTGCAATACATTTTAATATTACCCTATCCTCAAGTTAGAGTTCTAGTTGTCTCTTCACTCCAAATTTCCCATCTAAATTTTTGTGCGTATTTCTCAATTATCTCTTGGGCGCGGTTCATTTACTATCTCCTGATTTCATCACCCTTATAATATTTGGTGCATAATATAAATTATGAACCTTCCTGTCAGGGCTTAAGCAGTATCCCTATATTGCCGTCATTTTCAGTGTCCTAAGTCCAGGCATTCTCCGGACTCTGATGTCTTCATGATGTGGTACTTAATTAGGCGATAGAACTTAATTACTCAGACGCGGAACTTCACGTTAAACACTTCCCACTTCCTCCTTCAGATGACATACCGAAGTCCTGAACTCGTGCAAAAGATGAGATAAAGTTACAGTTGATGTTACTCTTAACTCGCTACCAACTACACATCTTTCAACTATCCAAACAAATATAATGCGGCACTGGTTCATCTTTTCTGGTGCTTGACTAGTACAGCAGAATTCTGTTCTCGGAGGACTGTACCCCCCCCCCCTTTTCCTCACACATTATACAAAAGCCTCGTCACATTACTTACTATCACTATCAGGAGGTCTGAACACATGTACTTACAAGAGGAATATTAACAACTTCATGTGGTATTAAAATCGAATACATGTTCATTACACACGATAAACATTTACCATTAGTTATGCAAGAAGACGTATTAAATAACTGTTTATGTCAAGCACATTTCTCCTTCGAGGGTTTTGAGATTTGCTTCCTCGTCTCACAAATGTTCGCCTACCAACTCCACAGCTCTGTGCTGTCTTCCGGACCATTTTGGCGATTACACCATTACGTTTCCCAAAAAGTGTCGTGAAAAAATATTTAGTGTCTACCAGAACGCTCGTTTGAAATTCAGCGCCACAATTTGACAGCTTATATCTAAGGCTACAGTTTAGACAGGCAACCTTTTCAATGGTCACCTCACTTGCAGGATACAGCCCTTCAGGTACAGCCCGATATGAATGCTGTGAACTTGGAAAAGTTCTGAAAAGATAACTTTATTATTATTATTATTATTATTATTATTATTGTGACGATGATCTAACCTACTTTTGTTCGATAAAGAAGCACTGCAGATGTGTTCACTACTATGTAATCTGTTTATTTTTTATTCTTCTAACGCACATCAAACCATAAGATACTGACAGCGGCCGTTTTACAACAAGGAAAAAACAGTTTAAAGAATAAGCAATGTCGGTACGTGATCTAGAAGCACTTTTTTCTCCGACAGTGGTCGAAATGATAAAATCGAGTGAAGCATTCATTCCTATTCCATTTTTAACACCGGCATTTCGCTGTACCAACGTCAGCAACTGAAAATTTCATTTGGCTTCCACAGACACGAAAAACAAACTGGAGACCAAATATACCCACGATTACACCAATTCGTAATAATGTTCATTACAAACAATGTAGTCGCTAAAATTAACATGAAATGGTAACTTTTCTGCCTCATGTTAAAATAAATATACACCAGCTGAAGAAGAATAGAAACGGAGAAGCGAATAAATAAATAAATAAAAATATAGAACGACATATTGGGACAGAACACTCGCAAACCACAGGTTGATAAATGAGCGGTAGTTTTGGCGCTGTAAATCACCACTAGCCGCGTACATTTTAACAGGCCTTGTTTTATGGATACTACGAACCACCAAGCGCTCACAGTTTTCAAGGATGACAGACGTCCAAACAAACTGCATGTTATTTGGCCTCGTTCCAAAAGCACATTACAAATTTACAACGTACTTCCACCTCTGACATTGCGTCACAGGGTGACGTTCGAAAGTTCACCTCCTTTACTTCAAGGTTACTAATATTGTGATTCACACACCCAAACTTTATTTGCTCTCTGATCATACAAAGATTCTCGCTTTCACTGCCGATGCGTGAGATGTGACCTGTGGTGAGTAGATATGCATGTGGAAGGATACAGGAGAGCCCAGTCGGTTTAGCAACCAAGCTACGGGAGGGAAGACTGAGGAAGCAGGGTTCGATTCCCGAGAGAAGCAAGAAATCCATGTACTCTCTAAAGCGTCTAGACCACTTGTGGGGTCTCAGCTGATTTCCCATTCGGTGATTTCCGGGAGCTTTTTCCTCTGAGGTAAAATGGCACAAGCAAGAAGCCGACCGCTGACATCTATTGCCGAGGACACAAGTGCATAAGGTTAAATTCCACTTCCCCACATGCCTTCAGGAGGAGGTAGTTTTTGTGAAGGGTGGTTTAGCTCCACCAGACTCGGGTATCAAATTCGACTGCCCGTGCAGTGCGTTACCGGCCGTCCGGAGGTAGTTCCGCGTAGCTCTGTAGACTACCGTCTTCCCACGCAAATATTCCCATCCGTAGCTCGATTCCTCCCATTTTTTTCCTATTTCATATTTCATGTACAGTCAAACCCGGTTATAACGACCTCGATTAGTGCGACAACTCGGCTATAACGTCATACATTCAGTTGTACCAACTAATTCTCCATAAGGTACGTGTTTTCTGCCTTGCTTAGTACGATATACAAAAGATCGTCTACTTGGATATTAAGAGATTGCCTGCCATCTATTCCAAAACAATTTTCCAAGACTTAGGCTATTCTGGGAATTCAACCATCTCCTTGCCCTTGAGAAGCCAATGCGTGTAACTCAGGCAGCTATAAGAGCTGTAAAATGACAACAGTAATGGTAAACTCACGATATGCATAAAGTTGCCCTCTACTGTTCTACTGCTGCAGTTAACAGAGGTCTGGCAGAGTAATAACATTGCTGCATTAACCAACAGGTTTTGGGCCTCGAAGAAAAAGTTAACGTGATTAAGGAATAGAAAAGGGGGCTTGGTTACATAAGCGGTGTAGATGGACTCATAGCGTCCAAAACACCAGTACAGCACCGCATTAACGTGGCTGAGTCATGGACCCACAGGCTATTTCTAAAGGCTGTAAGTTTCTAAGATTATTTTGGTGTATCTTAATTTTCCATGAACGTGTGGTTTATAAAGAACACATAAACATTCAAATAAATTTCTTGGTTCGTCAGATATCATAGGTGGGAGGTTGTTTATATATATATGTATATATTCAAAGTCGTATAATTTTGCTATATCCTCTCAAATAAGAACGGTACACCCCAGTGGCGGTGCGCCAGTTTCTGGAAAGTTCGGTCAACGGCTACAACATATGAAATGGTGTGGCTGTCCTTAGCATGAAGCTGTTACAGCACGCTGTGTGACAACAGTCGCTGTAAGTATGGTAATGGACTGGTGGCCTTCACAAACTCAGCACATACCGTGAACCCAACTTTACCCTATCAATTTCAGTCCTGAAGATGGAGGCAGCATGTAGCATGTTCCACCGAAATGAATTGGGGGGGGGGGGGGAGAAGCGGGGGTGTGTCGGGAACTTGGTATTGTAAATTCTACGGTCCAAACGAATTGGAAAAACAGAACCAGAATTATTAGTGCGTTTGAACAGAACGGATCGAGAATAGAGCGATTTCGAAAGCCTGAACGAAGTGACGTCGACGAGGGGCTGCTGAAATGGTTTAAGCAACAGAGAAGTGGCAATGAACCGGCGAGCGATCCTCTTCTTGTGAAAACTTTTGTTATTATCAGCTCTTGATTTTAATATCAAGTTAATGTAATATTTTGGCGTAAAGTGCATGACAATTTACAGCTGTAGAAGAGTAATTTTTAATTCTAAATTTTAATTGTAATCTTACTTTGAAACAGATCATAGCGTTAACGTTGAGTAATATGGCTGCAGGCCTGTATTTTGTCTTCAAATATTATTCCTTCACTTTTACCATACACCTCGCTTGGAGCGACACTCGTTTATAACGACACAATTTGTTTATTCGATCCCTTCGATGACGTTATAATAGAGTTCAACCGTAATTTAACGTCAGTTTGCGATATATGCCGGTGAAATATTTGTAACTGTGTGAAGACGAAATTTAACCTGAATTATATTTAAGTGTACAGTTCGTACCGCACAGTAAACATACTTGGTCTCAGTTATAAAAACTGGCCACTTAATGTTTTATGCGGAAATGATCCCTGTTTTTCTGAGATACATACAAATTAAATATACACACAGTGTGGGCAAAAGGTAGAATTTTTAATATCAAGTCTGGTGGTACATAAAGTAACCACTAGACTTTAAAGGCTTAAACTGCTCAAAGAGAGACTGGGTAGTATCATCAGAAGCCTTAGGATAGTTCCAAACCCGGTACTCCAAATACCATGAGCGCTACAGCAGTCCCTTACTTAACTTCTTCGTACTGAAACTACGTCAACTGAAGATTCTACGAGGGAGGAGCGATAATGTTAGTACGAGCAATGCAGTGCTGCGACATCCTTCTGTGCCTAACGCTGTTACCACGCAATGCTCTAACGACGTCTCAGCTTCGAGCGTAACTGGACCCTCATCACTATGGCATGGCACGTCCTCGTGCAACCGAAGAAGGCGCTATGCGCGGAATGCAGCAAACGGCAAGTACGTTGCGGACATCCGAAAAAGGGCGATTCTTAATTAAGGTTTTGGTTCTGCGGCTATCAACCTCTAACAGTAAACAAAACTATATTATAAAATATTACAACAGACATCTGCCTCGACAAGGAGGATAATATTAGAGCGGGGGTTAAAGAAATAATGTGAGGGTGTGAAATGATTAACCTTTTGACGCCTAATGTCAAGTATAGTGGTCGTACCGCACCGCTAACCTCTAAAGTTGCATTTTATATGTTTATTCAACAAATATAGGTACTGAATATTTTAAACAAGCTATATACTCTCCGTTTTTTTTCTCTTCAATATGCAGTTTGTTTCATAATTCTAAAGTATTTGGTTCCCGTAATATTCACATTTTATATACAGGATGTGCTAAAATAAATAAAAAAAATAATTCCGGCGCCAAAAGGTTAAACTGGCTCAGGTAGGTCTTTTCGTGAGATCAAAAACAAAATTTCTGCGTCTCTCAAGAAGGGTGAGGGAGGAAGATTTTCTTGACTACATAACTACGAACTGAAGACATATCCTGTACCAAGGAGATACTTTGTGTAAGCATACATCTTGGAAGACAACAATTGACACAACATGTACATCAGCCCTACGCTCTACATGGACCTTTAAACAACAACATCTGGATGGTGACTTGGCAATAATGTGCACTGGTTAAACACTTCTAAGCCTTTCGCTTCACGCCTGAATTAAACATGTTAATAGTAAGACTGTTAAGTTATCTGACAGAAATCTTATCCTTGGGTTCTCGGACTGTCGTCTCTACCGTACAGTACTGAATCCTGACTTCTTCAGCACACATCATGCAACATTTATATCTACTGCGCATTCGGCATTTTCTGCGGCGCAGAGTATAGAGTGGACGTAATGAATTGCAGACAGGAAAGACAGCCTCAAAGTGAAGTGCGACCTTTTGAACACGGTCATAATGCTAATGGGATACAACAGTGACCAAAAAACTCAGGAAGGAGAGCCATCTGTAAGTTAACACATCTATTATAAAAGTGTGAAGTGAATGTATGTAATATGAAATTAAGTTTATCCCTCAGGGGACCAAAAACCTAAATAATTGTAGCCTTTCTTTCCTTAGCTTAAAGGAACATTCATCAAAAATGCTTGTACACGCCGGCCGCAGATAATACGATGCATTCTTAAATAAGGAAGTAGTGTCCATAGTAGAATGTAGTACCAATATTTATCAGTTAATAACAGGAAACAGCAAAGTCGCTCGTCTGCAAACAACATGAAACTACAGACAGATAACAGCTGCGTAAGTCTATGTAAAACAAGAGAAAAGAAAGCAAAACACGAAAAGAGAACGAACCGAATGGAGTGAAGAAACATGGCGATTTCGAATTAAGTTACGACACTTTTGCTTGGCAAACACGGCTACGTCCCCACGATAGCACTTGCTTTCACATTCAATACCTTCTCACGTGTTCACATTAGCCTACTGTTCATTACAGAACCTGTAAGCATTTCAACTTTTAGAATTCTAAATTTCATATATTTAATACGTACTAAACAGCGGGCATCCTTGATAGTGGACTTCAAAGACGACGTTGATGTATATTAAAATGCATTTATTTAGTGCTCTCTTGCCAGCTCACATATGTTATAAGAATTACTCTATTATTGCGCCATATCTAGCCGTTATGTACAAAGCAACACCATAAGTGCTTTTATTTTTATGTATATACCGTACATTTTTATTGTTTATTTTTCTTTATTTGTACCAACAAACTCCAGCGCGCGCGCAAAATTACATTACAAATGCTCCTACATGTTTCGGTGCTTATGCACCATCTTCAGGGAGCTTTGATATCAAATTTAATATTTTAATATATATATATATATAT
>Ga0136643_10017872_pt1 | contig 10683 bp, 3 predicted proteins | sample TergutLab28metaG_FD_96883 | JGI IMG/M metagenome (GOLD analysis project Ga0136643, IMG submission 96883) | Labiotermes labralis P1 segment gut microbial communities from Petit-Saut dam, French Guiana - Lab288 P1 (version 3) (version 3) | ecosystem: Host-associated > Arthropoda: Insects >... | reverse complement strand
ATCGCTGTTTGGGCAAGCGGAAACATTATCGTTATCAAAATGGCGGGGCTTGCCAACGTCCCACGAACATACCTTGAATCGGCTGAAATAGACGGGGCAAATGCCTGGCAACGTTTTTGGAAGATAACCATACCATGTATGTCTCCGATTATTTTCTATAATATGCTGATGAGCTTAATCACGCACATGCAAGTTGTTGTACCTTCACTCATGTTAGCCGGCGGCGGTCAGTCCGGGGCTACGGTTATACCGCAATCATTTAGATTTGTGGCATTTGAATGGTACATGACCGCATTTAGCGGTGGGTTCTTAGGACGTGCCGGTGCGGTATCATTTGGGCTGTTTGTGCTGATCGGCATATTCACAGCTGTCTTATTTGTGACTTCAAAAAGCTGGTTATTTTATGAAGGAGGTGGTCCGGCATGATTCACTCGCATTCATCAGCCCCGCCGGAGTCGGTACGAACCATTCCTGCTCGAGGGAAACAGGTTTTGAGGATTGTGGGCGTGCTCTTTATGATAGCTGCAATTGTCAGCCTTGTTTTCGGAATTTTGGGCCTGCTCGGTATAGGACTTCCCGACACATTCTACTTAGATAATACAATTATTGAAGCAAGAACAATCAATGCAAACCAAGATGGTGTACCCATGTGGACCGAAGAATCATGGGAGAACCTGCAAGAGAACCTTGTTATTGCTAGGACTGTTCTAAACGATAGAGCTTCCACGCAGGAGCAAATTGATACGGCGCGTACTAATTTGCGCAACGCGATTGATTCTATGGTGCCCTCAGAAGCGTTTGCCGATATGGAAACTGCCGAGTTTTTACCGGACGGACGGACAGTATCTGTGTTTTTCATGTACTTGATACTATTGTTTGTCATTCTTGGTGCCACGGGTATATTAGGGTTTGTTTACAGCGCAACAATCAAGAAAATGCATTTGTTAGGTGTTTTGGGAATCATTAGCTTCATAGGCGTCGCATTATTAATAATCTTAGCTGTAAACACCCTTGGTCATGAAGTTTTCTTGGCCTTTCTACCGTTTATTTGTCTCCCGATAGCGCATCAGGTCGGTGTATTTTTAAACAACAGAAAAACATCCATAATCGTTACATTCAGCATTTTGATGGTGATGTCTTTAATTGCCCTCTTCCCCCTCTACTGGATCATACGCTCATCGCTCATGTATCTGCATGAAGTCCCCACAATGCGCTTTTTACCGACGAATTGGGTTTTTTCCAATTACCCAAGGGCTTTGGAACGCTTCCATTACTTCCTTTATCTGCGTAACACCTTTATTATCGCAGTCCCGGCGGTCGTACTGGGCACCGGCACCGCTATACTGTGTGCCTACTCTTTTGCGCGACTCAAGTTCAGGGGCAAGAGACTCATGTTCGGGCTTTGCATCGCATCTATGCTTCTGCCGCCTGTTGTAACCCTTATCCCACTGTTTATTATGTTTACAAACTTCTTCGGCTTCAACAACACGTTCTGGCCGCTCATAATTCCATGGATATGCGGCGGTGGTGCATTTAACATTTTCCTTTTACGCCAATTCTTCCTGACGCTTCCGAAGGAGCTGGACGAAGCGGCAATGATTGATGGAGCGGGAAGATTACGCATTTTGGTGCAAATCCTTCTCCCATCAATGAAACCTGCCATCATGGTTGTCGGAATATTTATCTTTATGTTGATATGGAATGACCTGCTTACCCAAATGGTCTATCTGCATGATGAAAGTCTGCACACAATGGCAATGGGACTTCGCGTATTCTCAGGTTCCTATGGCACAGAATGGCACTTAACCATGGTAGCAACAGTCCTCTCAATTATCCCCGGACTCGTCATCTATATCGTCGGTCAGAAGTATTTGGTCGAAGGTATTGTCATGACGGGCATGAAGAACTAGACACAGAAACGAAAAGGAGAGACTACAATGGCAGGCATTACATTAAAGAACATTTATAAAGTATACCCGGGGGACGTCACGGCGGTGAACGACTTTAACCTAGAGATTGAGGATAAAGAGTTTATCATTCTTGTCGGCCCTTCCGGATGCGGAAAATCCACGACACTGCGGATGGTCGCAGGGTTAGAAGAGATTACAAAAGGCGAACTATATATCGGGGACAGACTAGTAAACGATGTAGAACCCAAGAACAGAGACATCGCAATGGTGTTCCAGAACTATGCGCTATATCCTCACATGTCCGTGTATAAAAACATGGCGTTTGGGCTCAAGCTTCGCAAAATGCCTAAAGATGAGATTGATAAAAAGGTCAGAGAGGCAGCGAAGATTTTGGACATTGAGCATTTGCTGAACCGGAAGCCGAAAGCATTGTCCGGCGGCCAGCGGCAGCGTGTGGCACTGGGGCGCGCCATGGTGCGTAACCCGGCGGTGTTTTTGTTAGATGAGCCGCTGTCAAACCTAGACGCAAAGCTTCGTACCTCTATGCGGACAGAGCTGACGAAGCTTCACAAGAAACTGCAAACCACCTTTATCTATGTGACCCATGACCAAGTAGAGGCCATGACTATGGGGGATCGCATTGTGGTGATGCATGACGGATTTATTCAGCAGGTAGATACACCCCAGAACCTGTACGACAACCCCTGCAACCTATTTGTTGCAGGCTTCATCGGCACACCGCCGATGAACTTCATGGACGGCACGGTGATGAAAGTGGGCGACCGCTTCATCGCCCGTGTGGGTGACTCAGATTTGCCGCTGCTGCCGAGCCGATTCTCGGATGAGAAGATTGTTCCTTACGATGGCAAGCCTGTGGTTGTGGGTATCCGTCCGGAGAATTTGCACTTAGAGCCCGTATACATGGATCAACCCACAACAGGCGTGATTACGGCCAGAGTAGAGCTTGCAGAACTCATGGGCTCTGAGATTTACGTATACGCCAAGTACGGCGAGAAGAATATCATTGCAAAGGTTCCGCCACAGGCCACAGCAGAAACAGGAGCAGAGATACAAATTGCGATCAATTGCAATAAGCTCCACCTGTTTGATAAAGAGACTGGGAAGGTAATTTAATGCTTGGTTTTGATGGCTTGGGATGAATTATTTCGTCAACCAAAAATCACAGCAGTGAGAAACGATGTTTTCTTGGTGTGTTCGACATGCTTCACTTATAAAGTACAGAGCAGTTGTTCTATCATAGAAGCGGGTAAGGCTAGTTCAATTACCGAAAACGTGGAAGATGTCAATGCTTTTTGCAAAAATTTAAACGATTAAATATATATAAAAAACATTTGCATTCATGAGAAAAGAGGTGAGTACACGCTGTAGGATTGGATAAGTCCGTGTATAGTATATTGGGATATCAACATGACACTATGTAGTGAACAAAAGCAAACGTTGACAAAAAAAGGAGTTATACTATGAAACACAGAAGTATCTTAGTTCGTGCCCTTGCAATTTTACTTGTTATCCTGATGCTCCCACTTCAGGCTCTTGCAACGGCGGCACCAGCACCACAGCTAGAGATAGAAGCAGTTACTATGGAACTGCTCAACGAACTGTCTGTAGCGGAAGCAGCAATCGAAGAAGCAGAGGTGCCGGAGGCACCCCTCACAGAGGGCATCGCACCGCAGAGCGGCAGCGTGCCGGCCCATGTTGGCGTGCAAGCCGGGGATGTCAGAATTGAGAATGACAGTCTGCGGATTGATATCGGCCGTTTGGGCCAAATCACGCGATTGAACATTGTCGATATGGATTTGAACAGACTGACGCCAGCGACAAACCCTTGGCGTGAGATGAACTTTGTGGCAAGTGACCACACGTTTGCCTCAAATTTCCGTAATTCTGCGTTGCATCAGTGGATGGGTGAGATGATCTTCTCCGTCCGCAGTGCCGATACACCGGCCGGGCTTGCGGGGCAACCATTTGTGGAAATGGACACCAATCGCACGATGCAAGCGGGCGGACGGGCGACCCACTCTAATCCCGGCGGGGATCCAAATGTGAATCCGTTCTTCCAAAGAACGCTTCACGAGACTGACGGACGCATCCATGTGCAATTCAACCCGGATGCAAACAACCTTCCCCTCGGGACGGAGACAAATCCGTCCGGCGGGGACTTGAATGGCACATGGATGCCCGGTGCACCGAACCGCACTCGGATTATCAGAGACTTCCAAATTGACTCGATCTTTGATTCTGATACGGAAGACGGCTCGATTTTGTGGACTATTACCATCACCAACCCGGATGACAGCGGTCAATATCTGGAGTTTGGTGATATCGGTCTGCCCATGCTTTGGAATTCACGTTTTTCACGGGCAACTACAGGGGGCACGATGCCCACAACCAATACTCAGCATGTATATGATAACGCAGTTGTCGCCCATACATTCCAAGGTGCAGACAGCGGATTTATCAAAGCCATACCGGTACGGGGCGATAACTTTATCGTATTTGCGCCGGTTCCGGAAACAGGCGCACGGATTGAGTACATTGACCACTGGACCGGGGGGAATCTGACCTGGGGTGTTGCCAACACGCACCGCCCGCAGAGTATATGGTCTAATGACTCCGGCTCAGGTGTCGCAGGAGATGCAAACAACTATAACCTGCATGGGATGCAAGTTGCTTATATTCATTCCATGAACATCCGCAACTTTACCGGTACAAGCTATTTCCATGACACAACAAGCGGATATGACACGTATTTTGCAGATTCAGCTCGCTTCCCCGGCGGCTTCAATCCGTTGGCGAACGGCCATGGCAGCCCGTCTGACCCGGCAGCAGAGCCGCTCTTTACCAGCCTGGTTTTGGCACCGGGTGAAGAGCAAACATATCAGTTTACGTTCCACGCTGTGCGCGGCGGTGACAACACACCGGAAGATGCGCGGGGCGGCCGCAACAGCCGTATGACACAGACAGAGCTGTTCGATGAAAACGATGACCCAATCAACCAAATGATGGAGCGCGAAATGAACATGCGCACCATTTTGTACAACCAAGGCTTGATTGATGCCGTTGCGTTCCCCGGATTCCAACCGGCCATCAACATGCCGACGATGATTGCACTGCGGCATGATCCGGCACAAACAGAAATCAACGACGTCGTGGTGTATTGTATTCACGAGAACGATCCGTTTGACGAGAACCACATTCCCGCATGGGGTACACAAGCCGGGCGCAATCGCTCTCGCGTGGTGAACACAACAGCCGGCCGGGGCGCGCATGGCGCAGGTGCGCCGGGTGTGACAGCAGGGGCCACTCTCCGGGAAGACCTGTCCGGGTATGATGCCCGGGGCGAATGGGTTTCTGTCTATGAGCTTGATTTTAGCTGTATCGGACATAACACGGTTCGTGTATACTACGATCTGCTCGATGGCGGGGATGTTGTTCGCGGTGCGTTTACACAGTTCCATTTCAATGTACTGGCAGAGCTCGATGAGCTGACGAGCGCACATGCCGACTTCTTGCGGGAAACGACACAATTCAGCACAGAAAACTACTTTGAGTTTAAGCGTAACATTGTGTTTGCCCATCTAACCACGACACAGAGACTTGCGCTGACGGATGCAGAAGTACAAGCAGGGATTGATGCATGGATTGAAGAACGCGGCGAAGAGGACTTGATTAACCGCATTCAATCTGATCCGCTGTACGGCATCTATTTTGACTGGAATCTGAGTGCGGAGAGTCCGTTCCGGATCACAAACCACTTGACAGGTGTCAATAACCGTATCTTTGACGCGCAGCCCGCTGCCAATGGAACAATTCCGGCCGTTTGGCGTTGGGGCGATGACTGGAGCCATGGCCATGGTATGTTTATGGCAATGGCCAACTATATGGATCCGTCTTATGACAACATTCGCTCGTTAGAAACGTTCCTGATTGACTTTATGTGGGATCGCTACATGGCGCATCGCCATGATTCCCTCTATGTAAACAACTGGCTGCACAACACGCCGATTCATGGTCAGTGGACAGGTGCCGGTGACACCAGCCGCTTCTTTGCAACACAAATGGTTGCATGGTCCTTCTTTAACATGTACCGCCTGCAAAGAGCGTTCCCGGAACTGATGGAGTTCCGGCATGATGCACTTTGGTATCTGGACCGTGCAGCAGGCATTTGGGAGACTTTCCGTACCGCCGGTTGGGCAAATACCTCTACCGGATACTATGGTGAGCAGTTGATTGAGCCTTTGATGCAGGCGTTGCATGAAGAAGGCCGCACAGAGCGACTTGCAACATTTAGACAGCTTTACGGCAACCTTGCAGGGTCAGGCACCGGCTCGCCGCTCAATGCTGCGTGGGCCTTTGGTTCAGAGTTTGAGTATGATAACACGACCGAAGAAGGGTTGTATGCCAGAATCATTGCAATGCGCCGCCATTTTCCGAATCATACGGCATTGCATCAAGCATCGCAAACCGGCGGCACCGGCGTTGGCGGATTGCGTGCCATGCGTACCTTTGAATGGTCAACCCGTGCAAAGCGCGGTTGGAATCCGGCATGGTATCAACATGGTGTTCCCGTATTCCGCGGCGGCGAGTCTTGGTGGAACTTCCAGTACACCACCTCCCTTGCCGGTCACATTATGGATGACTGGCTGAGAATGCGCTATGACATCCACCAGTGGGATGATGACAGCATTGCATGGGCAAACCGCGTCAACTATGCGGCAAGCCTTGGTAACTTCAACCACGTCAATATGGGGCAGATCAGCGACCGCAGTATTGGCGGCGCAAGTAACACGTACTCCTTGCGTAAGGGTACATTTGGCTCACAAGCTGTACAGGTTTCTGTAACACCTGTTATGCTAAACGGCTGGGATGACTTTAGTTTGGAAGCACCGCTGTCACTTTCCGGCTCCTTGTTCTCTGTTAGTACAGATGTTGTTGATGATCCGCTGTTTGGTATGGTTGCATACGGCGGTGACCTTGTAAGCTATGATGCGGACAACATCGCAGTTCGTCCGCTGGACGGATTTGGACGTCGTGTCCATTTCTTAAACGATCGTGTGTATATCACACTGGACAACAATGCGATCACAGAAGCGCGTTTGACAAGAGACGGCTCTCGCGTAGAGCTTGACGTTCGCAACGAATCAGGCGCAGAGCATATGGCGCGTATTGATACATATGGACTGACACCGGGCTTCTACAGCATCACGGTAGATGGTGTACCCAGCGGCCAATTCTACGTCAATGCGACACATCGCAACGAAAACGGCACCACCGGCCTTGGATTGCAAGCACGGGAAGGCAGAGCGTTGGCAGTTATCCCCGATGGAGAGGACTTCACTGTCGTATTCACACGCTTAGCGGACGGTGACGCAATCGAGCCATCTGTCCGATTCGTGCAGCAGTTTGCAAATCCCCGTGCGCTGGAGCAACTGCCGCTGCTTGCACAAGTGATACACGATGGCTTCCACACCTATGATGTGCAGTGGTCTGTTGTGTCTGCGCCGCAAGGGGCAGAAGTGGAATTCTATTCCGAAACACCGATTTTGGCAACAGGCAGAACCTTGACACGCTTTAACATGGTGGACTGGGTAGACCGTGACACCAGCCAACTTCGCCGTGCGCTGGTCACGCCGTCCCTGCCGGGCGTGTATGTGCTGCGCGCAACAATTACTTATGGCCCATACACTGTGTATGAAGAAATTACCATCACGGTAGGCGAAGCGATGGAAGTTGAGCCGCCTGTTATCCTTGAGCTGGAGTATACACAAGAAGCGAACATGGTCATGCTGGAAGCGTTCGCACAAACCTATGACCGTGCAAACCGCGACATGGAATTCGAGTGGGAACTGATTTCTTGGCCGTCTGGCGGGCAAGATGCGGCAATCATTGTGCCGGAAAACCCGACAGAGATGATCAACCTCGGCGTGGGCGCAGGATTTAACGCACGTACGGTTGCAACCCTTGCCGTTCCACGCAGCGGGACTTTCACAATCCGCTTGTCAGTGACAGATATGGGGCAAACCACGGTTCGCTACTTTGAGGTTGCGGCACATGGTGACTTTAGCATCCGTGCCTACAATGTTGTAACCGGCGCGGGCGACTTGCCCACACTACCGGCGACGGTTCGCGTACCGGTAGGCGGCGAAATGGAAGACGTAGCCATTAATTGGGGTACGCTGAACCCGGCTCAATTCACCGTGCCGGGTGCCCAAGTGGAACTTACCGGTTCAGCTATGCTGGACGACGGTTCTGTGATTAGCATTACAACCACAGTTTTCGTTGTCAGAGACGTGACTGCTCGGGAAAATCACGCCTTTGCCGGCACGTTGGCCGCAAGCTTTACCAACTCAGACCAAGGTGGTATCACCACGGTGCAGCGTCCAACGCCACCGGACGGCACATCCGCTAACTATGGTCCGTCAAGCAACCCGGCCCGTGGTGCGTGGCATACATGGGGACAGGAAGGATCGTCCCAAACGCTGCAGTACACATGGACAACAGCGCATTTGATTGACCGGTTCGACATGTTTATTATGCGTCCGGCAAATAACAACTTCCATCCGATTATTGATGATATTTTGGTTCAACGGACGCCGGGCGGCCCATGGATTTCTGTAGAAAACATCCAAGGCGAGCAACGGTCAAGCGATGGCGCTTTCGTACCCCTTGCACATGTGTGGAACACCTACACCTTCGAGCCGCAGTTCATCTATGGTCTTCGTTTGGCACTGAGCCCGGGCGGAAACGGCGGCATCGGTATTGGCATCATGCGCTGGTGGCCACAGGGTTATGCTGCGGAGATTATTGCACCTCCGGTCCCGCTTTATACGCATGACCTGCAAATTCTCAGGGATGCCGCATTTGAAATGAACGGTGGCAACAGAGAAAGTGGCGGCTCACCAGGTACAACGGCCCGCTTTGCAAACTTGGGATAATATGGCGCCGCTTTGAACACGGTGAGAGCCGCAGCAGAAACGGTATTGGCAGCCGCCGCACTGGCACAGCCGACTGTAACACAAGCAGAAATTGACGCGGCGGCAACAGCCCTTGCCAATGCGATTCTCATGCTTGATCCGGTTGCCGCACAGGCCAACAATCTTGCGTTCCATGCAGCACGTTCCGGGTCAGCGCCTTCACCGGGCCAAGATCCTAGGGTCAACGCAATCAACAACAATAACATCACCGGAACGGCGGCTTCAAACAGATGGTCAACCTGGGCAAGTCCCGGCCTTCCGAGTTTGCAAGGGAACCTTGCAGTTCCCGGCGGGAACTTCGGCGTACATTGGCTTCAGTATGACTGGCCGATGGGTGTGCGGATTGATGAGTCTACGATTCACCATTGGCGTGATGCTACGACAGGCACCGGCGGCGTGAATACGCCTTCGGTTGTACGGTTCTGGTATCTGCCCATAGGGGTTGCACTACCTGCCGATAACGATCAGTGGGTTCTGGCTGAAACATGGACGCGTGCGCAATTGGAAGCACAAATAAACCCATTGGGTGCCAATGGCGTAAACGTAAGTGTAATGACATTTGGCAACCCGCTTTATGCACGCGCAGTGCGTGTTGAGTTTGGACGTCTAACAGCAGTCGGCACAAGTCAGGGCGTAGGTGTCAGGGAGTGGCAAATAACCGGATCACTGCTTGCACAGCAGTCCGCACCGGGTCCGTTTGGTGTGACGCATAACGCTGTAGCAGGCGGCGCAGAGGGCCGTATCGATGGCGTAACTGACAAAATGGAATGGCGCTTCGGCCCGGACGGCGAGTGGACACCGGTTGACATCGGTGTAACAGCACTTGAAGATTTGGTAAACGGTAATTTCTACATTCGCTACATGGGCTTTGGCTCTACAGCACCCAGCCCGGCGACCAGAGTAGAAATTCGTCTGGAAAGAACAGAGGGGCCGACCGGCCTTGGTTCAGAGCCAGCCACAGAAGGGCTGGCAGACGGTGTAATCACCGGCACAGACGTGACCATGGAGTTCATCCGTGCAGAGGACTATTCGAATGGTTTGTGGCAGCGGGCACCGGGCATCACCATTCCCGGCTTAGAAGCAGGCACATGGCGTGTCCGCTATGCGGCAAATGATGAAGCTTCAGAAAGTCCATCTGTACTGATTGAAGTCGGTACTTGGGCCGGGATTCCGGAAGATGTTGACCCGCCCACAGGATTGGGTGCCAACGCACCGGGCAGACCCGGCGACAGCGATGGTAGCATCCTAGGCGTGACAACTGCCATGGAGTGGAGACCGGAAGGTGAAACCGACTGGCGTCCTGTCACCGGAACACAAATCTCCGGGCTGGAAGCAGGTACATTTGAGGTTCGCTATGCTACGACACCGCGCACCAATGCCAGCTTGCCGACATCTGTCACTGTACCGGAAGGCACAAAGGGCGGTCAGGCGGCACCGACTGGCTTGGTGGGACACCCAGCAAGTACTACAGGTGTGGATGATGGCCGCATCACAGGTGTAAATGAAACAATGGAATGGGCACCCGACCCAGAGGGCCCATGGACTGGGGTTGTCGGAAACACAGTAGAAGATCTTGCAGCGGGCACGTACTATGTGCGCCGCGCAGAGACTCCTACGCACTATGCAAGCCCGGCAACAGCAGTGGTAGTTGATGGCCCGCCCCCGGCGACGACCCTCGTACTTGAGACAGTGACTGCGGCGCCTGGGGAGAGCGTGGAGGTATCGCTCTCGGTAGAGAACAATGTCGGCCTGAGCACGGCGGACATACACATAGAGTT
>Ga0136643_10017868_pt1 | contig 10684 bp, 11 predicted proteins | sample TergutLab28metaG_FD_96883 | JGI IMG/M metagenome (GOLD analysis project Ga0136643, IMG submission 96883) | Labiotermes labralis P1 segment gut microbial communities from Petit-Saut dam, French Guiana - Lab288 P1 (version 3) (version 3) | ecosystem: Host-associated > Arthropoda: Insects >... | reverse complement strand
TACATGTATTATCAAAGTTTTGATATGAGTACTGTACATGTATTATCAAAGTTTTGATATGAGTACTGTACATGTATTATCAAAGTTTTGATATGAGTACTGTACATGTATTATCAAAGTTTTTGCTGATTGTTAACTTAATTTTTAAAATTGTAAATAGTTTTGAAGATATGCAGTATAAAATATGTTATACAGATTTTAAGTATTTTTGTATAACAAATATATTGTCATTTTGGTAAAATTGGTAAAATTATGAAAACTGTTGTTCAGATCTCGTCTTCAGCTGCTGTACACTAGATTGAAATTCTATACATTCTAAGTAAAAATGAGCACTGGAGTTGTATACAGTTGTGCTCTTGGTTTCAGAGCTGGGTATTGTATGTGCTGTGCTGTGTTATTTTGGCAATGTATTAACTTCAGTACAAAATGTGGATTCTTTGGAGATAGCCATCACAAGTTTCTCTATGACACTACGTAGCTCTGGCTCTGTACTGTATGTTAGCAGCTGGCATACTTTTTTTATAAATACGTCGGTCATTTCAAATGTTCTGCACACTGCACTTGCGTGGCCAGTAGGATGACGCAATTGTTCTGATTTTCGGGGCAGTTGTGAGCCAGACTTCAGTAAAGAACAATGTGTGTATATTGGCAGGCTATGTGGTCCCTGTTCTGCAAAAGAGAGCCTTGAAATGGGAGAAGAAGCTGACTGGAGTCAGAGCTTGTGCAGTGACCACCGATCATACATTAACGCGTGGCCTCATGCTTCAGGTGCAGTATCGGAAATTTTGGAAAAGTATGGACGGCAAGTGCTTCCCCACCCACCGTACAGTCCTGATATGAGCCCATCAGTCTTTGACTTGTTCCCAAAATTGAAGAAACCACTCCATGGGAAACGCTTCAGAAGCATTGAGGAGATGTCTAATGAGGTGACCTGAGTAATCAGACACATCAACAATGAAGGTGTCCTGACAGGAATACAAGACTTGCCCAAACGTTGGACTGCTGTGATAAAGCACTATGGAGATTACATTGAAGGCCTATAAATGTATTTCGTAAAATAAATTCATTTTTAAAGAGAAAACATACAGTGTGCAGAACTTTTGAAATGACCCACGTATTTGGACTGATGATGGCTTATTCAGGCTGAAACTAGTAGCCAACATTTGAAACAATAAAATAAAAAGAAAGTTGTGTCAGACAGAGTACATATTTTATTTCATTTTAATATTGTACTTTAACACAACGGGATGTTCTTTACCAAAAAAAAAAAAAACTTGTTTGATAAAACACAACAGGACAATGTCAACCAAGACTTCACATAGTTTTTATTTTTCTTCAGAGATGAAGTTGTGATCATCTTTTACCATTTAAGGGCTCCCAGAAAATGGTATCTGTGAATATTTGCTAGGGCTCCTCTTAAACAAATGGTGAAACTTCGACCAATTAATGTCTGCATACTAGCTTAAAAAGTCAAATGAATATGCCACAGAATGACTAAAATATGTGTGTATAGTAGCATTGAAACAAGTATATAAACAATCTTGATGTCTTACTGTGTATTTTGTACAACTTTACCATATTAGTCCAACAAATGCATAATATATATTAATGATTATCTATTCCTTATAGCACTACCACATGTTTTGATGTTTATACATAATCTTCAGGGAGTTTCTTATTATCTATTCTAAAGTACAAAAGTAATAAAATGGAAACATTTATACAAATGGCTGTTACAAAAAATTAACAGATTAAGTCCATTAAAAACATCAATAAGATATGTCAGGTTGCTTAAAATTATTAAAATGCTTGTTTAATCACAGTTACTTAGAATGTTATGCAGTTGGTGGTTGTATATACAATCAACAGTATCTAGAATTGTATGTCTTGTGGGCCCAATCCCTGTTTGTAGAGCTTCCTGTGTGAAGGTTTGATGGGTGTGCTTAGTACGTAGCTTCATAATGACCTGTATACAGAGCTGGAGCCTATGATATGTGGAGCTTAACTTACATGCCCCTTTGTAAACTTTCATGACGTACTGCTTCTACTGTGTTAATGATTTTTCTTATACACCATACTCATGCACAGTACTTATTTCCTGCCATAAATTTGATGAAGGTTTATTTGTTTATTTATTATTTACTTACTGTTTGGTGAACAATGTCCAGTAGGTTAGACAACACATTGTCAAATTTTGGATGATTAGCATTCTTAAATAATGAACTGGAAGAGACATGAAAGAATACAATGTGGCCTACTTTGAAGTAAAACCGCAGAATTTTCAAGAAGAGTCTGAGGTATACCACAAGGAATTCATACTGGATAGTTAGTGTTCAGGCTGGAACCATCCAAATATGAAATAGGAGTGCTACCCACTGGTCCATAATGTTCTGTACCTAAATAGCTGAAAAGAGTCTTAATAGCGTAACAGCCTTATGTGTAATTTCCAAGGTTAAATTAATCCTCTGACACCAAATGTTGTATGCATTGTACACAATGCACAAAACACTGACCATTATATAACTATGTCTGCTGTTACGCAGGCCATATTTAAAATCAGGTCTTCTGCAGATCACTATGGACATTAAATTCTGGTACCAATGTGTTAAGATAGAAATGTGTACACATTTCCAACAGTACAAACCTTCCAAATCAAATGAGATGAACTCCAAATTGATGTATTCGTTTGGAAACCGAATTGTATAATTACACTGAAGATTGGCATCATACTGCATGGGAAAACCAGGAGACATGATGTGTCCACTGCGTTTCTCCGAAATCACACCGCCACACTCAACATTAAATGTTGCCTGCAACAAACATGTGTAATGATTTAAACTTATTAACTTCTCAGACTTTTTCCATATTAGACAATGGAAAAAGTACATGAAGTGAATAAATTTAACCCTTTAAACATTGAGTTAAATACCATCTGCCATTTGTGCTGGCATTATTAGGAGCTCACCATATTCTCCACATTAGCAGGATATGGGTTGAACATGATGTACCACTATGAGAACCATATACATTTAGTAAATGGTTTACAAATAGATCTCTCAGAGGCAAAATAACTGCAGGTGACTTCACCTTATCACTCTTAGCCTTACAACTTGAAACACCTGCCTTGTGTTCTGGATATAAATGGCAACAAGCAGGGACCAGTAGTTTCATTTCAACTATTACTGGAGCTTTAACTTTTTTCACACCATTTAAAAATGTTTAATGCACACATTACGCGAACAGGGAAGTTTTGTCCTGTGTATCTGTTATAAATAACGTCTAAAGCTGAGATTAAGGGTGGGTGAAGCTTTTACCTTCACCTGCCTGGTATACAGGGTGGAATGAATTCCACGCTGCATACCAGACAGTCATCCACACAGAATAACAAGTACCAAGTGTCATATAAACACAGTTCTTTCTCCTGATGATGGGCACATGGTTGCCCGAAACAAGTACAGATTGATAAATATACTAAGAAAAGATTGTTCACCAAGTTGGCTTTATTTACAAGATTATACAGAGATGCATGGTCAACAAAACATACAACTGAAGTATCATGTGTGCAATCTAAGTTCAGAGCATATTTTTTTAAGGGCAGTATGTACTACCTAGAATAAAAATATGTAACTGCACAGTATGAAATAATGATGTTGAAATACTGGCCTAAACAGGGCATTTTCTTAGTATACCAATTTATGAAAGAATAAATTATCGTTACATTGCAGCAGGCATTATACATTAGTACAGGCCACAGGCACTCTCTGTACTCTATTTATAAAACATCAGTAAATAACCTTAGGTACACAGAAACACACAGGCAGTTTCTGGGTTACATAATTCTGAACTATAGTAAATCTTGTTTATTTAGTATTGTATTTATAATATTTATATTACTGTATTAAATATATTTTACTTTGTGCATTTCATGTAAAGGACTGAGAGAAGTAACATTTTAAACATGAACAAAGGCATTATAAAAACATATACATAAGACAAGAGGTGTGATAAATAAGTGTAGATGGGGTTAATTCTGACTTACATAAATTTTGGGTTACATAAAAGTTGCAGGGATGGTGCCCTCATGTAATTCAGAAACTACCTGTATTAGATTGTATTATACTTGTTCTCAGGAAAATGGCTATACTTGTCTCTGCAACTGACTCAGTGGAAAACATCAAAACTGAAGATGGAGGAAGCATGTTCCCCTGAAATGGTGGCAACACAGGCCACTTCCACATGGTGCCAACACACAAAAGCAGAATGAAAATTATAATAAAAAAGTATTATTACCTTAAATCCATTGTTGCTGCCAACTGAGTTACTATGAAATAGCACTCGCATCATAGATCCTGATTTAACTGGGGAAGGTGTATCCCGACCACAAAGTTTCTGGAGGGACACCCAGTCATCATTCACATAATCAAAAACCTGCAACACCACTTAAATTCTCAAATTGTTGTGCAACAATATAATTTTATATACTAGGAAACATCAACTACAAGCACAAGGAAAAAGTTTTAAGAGTGTAAGAGAGCTAAACAAAGTCAAAAATAGATAAAATCCATAATGGAAAATCCTGTCTGTTGCACACATTCCAGTCTTGTAAACGCTGTGTTGTGAATGCTATTTATATAAAATCTAACAATGAAATACGCTCTAATCCAAGGGTTGGCATGTTGGACATATGCATTGATGATTGTACAAAGGAATCCTAGGGGAGTCAGAATCTGCTAAATTATGATTTGGAAATTGCACAGATCAGTTGTTGTCATCATCATTTCACTGCCGCTGCCACCGCCGCTGCCACCACCACCACCACCATCACCACCACTGCCACCACCACCGCCACCACTACCACCACCACCACCACCACACCTGTTGCTGTTAGTTTCCTGTTTGACAGCCACTTACCTATTACTGAAGTACAGATTTTGTGTGCATTAACTTCTTGGAAATGATCTTAAAATTTTTTACATCATATCATGTTTGTAATTGATGGCTCTCACCATACCAACCTTCACATACTTAAGTGTCCAGCATTCACTGGCTATCATCAACTAAAGCTAACTAAAGAGTACACACTGTCACAAAATTTTGTTATTTTAAATTCCACAAGAGAATATTTACTTCAACAAGGGCAGCACATTTTTCAAAGATCTATTACACCATATAATTTCAGGACCCTACACAAAATGGTACCAGTGTTGTTATGACATAAGAAGTTCATGCATCTGCCATGTGATTCTCACAATGGCAGAAAGTTAAATATATGTAAATAAGATTACCTCCCAAGGTATAACATTCACACCAAATTTAATGAAATATGATTAAGTGGCTAAAATGAATATGTGTGCATGTGCACACACACATTACATGACACAGATACATTACAAATATACATACATACATACTAACATACATATATACATACATACATACATAGGCCTACAAATGGCCCTTGTTTTGCAAAGAGCATCCAACTGCCACTTTGATCTACATTCAGATACCTCCTTCCTAACTAATACTCCTTTCTCCCTATTACTTCTGCATCTAAATATCATATCATATCATACAATATCATATCATACCATACCATTTATTTTCCTTCCATAAATCCATACAGGATTATATAGTCCATATGGATATAGAAATTGTCATATTTGTTGGGATTAAGATGAAGGCAGTATGTTCCTACAAAATGTTGAAACAAACAGTTACTTCAGCCTGCATCCGGATACCACACCACCCCAGCCAAACCACAACGTGACACTAACACACATCGTACCAGAGCAATACAACCCATGAAATAACTCAACAAATAAGTCGCAAGCTCCTGAGGATGGATGTATTAACATGCGAAACATGTTGAGCATTAAATAATGAAATAATAAAGCAAGTGACATCAAGTTGGTCTATCTTTATTCAACTATGTGTATGCCCTTTGAGAATGTCGCATCCATAGTTCCCTAACCAATTCAATTCACATTCTTTTGCCCACACAGAGCCTGTCCAGTTCTCAATGTTCACAATTATCTTCCTCTTCTTCTATGGGACACTGGCATTTTTTTCAGGCTAGGGCCTCCAAACTGCTGGGGTTTCAAGACAACTGACTATTTACAAGGACGTCAGCCCCATGCCCAACTCCCAACCTGGGGGGTTAGGGTGTCTTTATCTGGCACCTCGCTCAAAATCTGGCATGGGTGGCCCTACCAGCAGCTAGGCTGCCACCCACATAGCTATGTTCAAAACAGTAGATCACTTTTGTGTAACACCCAATTCTTTTCAAGCTAAAGACGCCTATTCAAACATTTTTCATCAAAATGTTCAATGTGCTTACAGCAAACAGAATTTATTTGTACTCGAGTTCAATGAGTAATAAAATCTTACAATATTAATAGTGAAAGATAAAATAATTTTTACTGTTGCAGAACTGCCTATAATTCAATAATATTCCAGAAATAATAATTATTCACTTATCGAGCAAACTTAGAAGAGGCACATATATTACATTGGTCAGTCAGAATTACACACCAGTATAGTATAAAAATTATTTAAAACAGAAGGATAAACATGTGATTAGACAAATCAAAAAGTAAGTGAAATGTCTATGGTAAACACATATGCTTACACAGCATGCAATGGAAAAACATAATCACACCTACTACTGGTATTATGTAAATTACAAGTGGGACCCCAAGACATGAAAGGAAGGATAATATTGAAGTAGATCTTACAAATAAAAAAGAATGGGACTCTGAACAGGTTTAAACACATTCAAGAGTCAAAATATGATTTAATTCTTCAGAGAGTTTGTTACAAATAAAACTTATTCATCATACAAAGAAAAATGTAAAGATAAAGTTGTCCCTGTTCTTAGATATAAAACCTCTCGGATAACACTGCAAATATTTCAGATTTTTATGCCTTCATACTACTTCCAAAAGCAGACCTCAATTTCTGAGCCGCCTGAGTAAGAAAAAACCTTCAAATCTGTATAGATGTTTGGATCATGATGTGCTCCTTCCAAAACCAATGCCACATGTAATGATGACCTACCCGCACAGAGTTGCATGGCTATCTGAATCATACATACTATAATAATAATGAATAGATTTATTCCTTCAGAATGCTCTGCCACCTGCAATGATGACCTACCTGCACAAAGTTCAATGGCTATTTGGAACACATGTACCATAATAATGAACAGATTTATTCCTTCAGAATGCTATTCATTCATTCATTCACTTTATTTTCCATATATCCATATACAGGTAAAGTACCAAGGATGTGGAAATTGTCAAAGTAGTTGTATAAATATCTGTTAAAAATACAGATGTCAAATGATAATGGTCACATAGTTATTAACAATTATAACATCAGAACAATTACAATTAATTTGTGTGAGTTGTTACTAGTATTGTACACTATTAACAGGTTTAAAATAAAGTATCAGTGAATCAGCCTCTTAAGGTTTATATTTTTCTATCTTCCTTATATTCATAATATTCATTCATTGAATAGAAAGAATGATGATATAAGGACCTCTTAAATGTGGATTTAAAATATTTATGATCATTAGCCAAAGCTTTAATATATTGAGGAAGTTGGTTAAAAACTTTTATATCTGATATATAAGCTATATATGCCACACATAATGATGACCTACCCACCCAAAGTTGCCGAGGTATTTGGATCACACATAACATGACAGTGTACGGATGTGTTCCTTCAGAATGCTATGCATTATGTAATGATGACCTACCTCCACAAAGTCCTCGGAACATCCTGTTGACTGCTCTATATCAAAGCGTTCTATGAAACTAAGATTGACAGAGTAGCCTTCGTTCACTCTGATCTCCCATGTACACTCTGTATTTTGTGGATATTTCCCAGGATACTTTGGAGAAGTAAATGTGCTGCCAATGGTTTGCAGCATTCCTCCACAACCTGCAGCATCAGTACAATTTAACAGAAAGTTTTAAATAAAAAACAATACAAACTAGGCCAAATTTCTGAAGCCACCTCAAATAAACCTTACAGCATATTCAATCAATTAAATGAAGGCACAATTAATAGCAACATTTACAAAGTGCATAAACACTGCTTTTAATCAGCTGATGAATTCCTATTATTCAAATGAATGACTGGTAAATAGATTTCCGAAAATTACGTTTTAGTAGAAATTTTATTTTCTTAGTTTGGTGCCATAATACTCGGTCTGGTACAAGCAGGAAACAGCCTGCTGACTTTTTCTTCTGTGCTGGATAGCAAACAGCGCACAGTTCAGAGATTGGCTGGCAGCATGAACTGATGGAAGTATGATTATCACGTCAGGATCTCAGAACCACAAGGCTGTTCCAAGGTCATAAAACCCTTGGTGATATAGGCCACGGCCTCATTCCAGGTTCTGATGTTCAGGTTTACACATTTGTGGAACCGGCTGTGTAGTAGTGTGAAAATTACCTAGTGTAAAGAAAGATCTCCATCGTTCTTGTATGCTAAGGTAAGTTTGGTTGGAGTGATTATTTCTAAATTCCAAATTATTGTGACATTTTGGGTATTCGATAGGAAACAGAGCATTCACAACGTTTCTTTGAAATTCATTTTAAAATTATGGTGAAGAATGAATGAGCTGAACCGCAATCATTTCATTTAAATGTGTAACAGGTGGGAAAGTTCCAATCTGGGTTATGTGTGGAGCAACTGGGCAAAATAAACAACTTCTACTAACAATCTGTGTGTGATTTGTGGGATTTACGGTTTGTAAATAATTATTTACTATTTATTTCCTGGACAGTGCATATAGTAAAGCTAGTGTTAGCAGAACAGTGTATAAGCACCTAAGTAATTTGCACCCAGCATTCCATCTCTCTTCCTAGGCACAGCATTATTAGACATGTTACAGCGTTATTTTCTCAGCTCCTAGTTGAGTGGTGGCAGTAATTCAAATCCCTGTAACCTGATCCTACCCAATCCTGCCTCCACAAAGGACACAGCTACCACGGTGGTAATCCCACATAGGTCTAGGGCCCTACAACCCACCTCAAAAAGTAGGGATAACACCCGTTACATTATATTAGAAGTACTCATTTTCTTTTACAGGTTGTTGTATTTACATAGTATGAATTAATATTATAACTTCACTGTGGTATAAGTGACTAAAATTTTGTGAAACAGTCAACTGAAATCTATTTACATAGTATGAATTAATATTATAACTTCACTGTGGTACAAGTGACTAAAATTTTGTGAAACAGTCAACTGAAATCTTAGTAATTAACCAACTTGATGTATTAAATCTTGTTTTATAATAAGTTTATTACATGCCTCTACATGTTTCGAGCACTATGTGCTCATCATCAGGAGGTCAAAATTGTATTATACAGCATCTGGTATCATCACACCTGTAGGTGGCCGTCCAGTGCACAGGTTGAGAGAAGACTTTGTGCATCAAGATGGTTAATTACTAAGATTATACTGAGATGCACGGTCAGAAAAACATCAAAATTCAACTGAAAAGTTCTTTCAATTACATGAGTAAGAATTCTGTGCAACATTTAACTTAAAAATACTCTGAATTATTTTTATATACATGTTTCCTATTTCATAAGAAATTCTACACCTCACAGTAATTCTGATTAACTTCTGGATTCATGGACTGTAAGGACGTAAATACATAAAGTCATAAGTATAGCTCTACCACCTCACCTTCATATACAGCCTCAAGCCTCAGGACAAACCCCTGGTCCTCGTTTGAGTCATCAGAGTAGAATTCAATCCACAAAGCATTGGACTGTGAGAGAATGGGCACTGGGACACTGGTACCACAGTACTTATTCATCAGCGGAGACTCTGGGCGTGGTCCATTCCGAATAAGCAAATAATCGTGGTTGCAGTCACTCTCAAGTCTCATAGAGACAAATGTTATCTGCACAATTAATATGGTCCAAACTTTGTCATATGTCTCTGAATTCAGGTAAGAATGTGGTCTGACAAAGAGGATGGGGGAATATAAGATGGTTCCAAACAGGCATTTTAAAACAACAGGAAGGAACAAATATTACTCAAAAGTTCTTAAAACTTACAAATTAAAATTAAAATAATCATGTTATCTTTTATGCAACCATGTGCATTATACAAACGCTATTATGCACAGAGCAAAATTAGCACTTTGTTGCCAAACAAACACATATGCTACAATGCAGGCTGCTGAGTTCAATTCCCTAAGGATGCAGCATATGCAATGGTCCATCATGACACATTACTGTAAAGTCATGTTGAGTCTTTATTTTTTTTTTTTTTTAAAATTTGCTTGAAAAAATTAAACCTTGTAATTTAAACTGGAATTTTGCAGATTTCACTAGGAATTTAAATCCAGTGTCAAAGGGTTAATATGGTAAACTGCCCATAATTTACAAGAACATAATGTTGGGTTGGCTAGGCTGCTACATTTTTCATATTACTGTTCATTTGTGTTTAAAAACAATTACATTTTCGAATAAACATGATTTGGTACAGATGATCCGTGGTTGCATTTATCTTCTGTAGAAGGCTAGTAGAATCAATTGAGGAGCTACTTGAATGAAAAAAGTAGCGGCTCCAGGTCTAGAAAACAGAGAGTAACGGCTGTGGGGACCCGTTGCGCTGACCACGTGACACCCCTCTATCCGCAAAAGTTGGCACT
>Ga0136643_10017867_pt1 | contig 10684 bp, 5 predicted proteins | sample TergutLab28metaG_FD_96883 | JGI IMG/M metagenome (GOLD analysis project Ga0136643, IMG submission 96883) | Labiotermes labralis P1 segment gut microbial communities from Petit-Saut dam, French Guiana - Lab288 P1 (version 3) (version 3) | ecosystem: Host-associated > Arthropoda: Insects >... | reverse complement strand
GCGCTGACCACGTGACACCCCTCTATCCGCAAAAGTTGGCACTAACTTCGCCGACCGGCGGCGGTCGCTCTGTCGGTATAGTTCGCGTGCGGACTAAGGCCACGGAGTTTAGTTTTTAGTTTTTTAGCTGCAATGTTAGTGGTGTTGGTGGTGAGTTAGAGGTAGTGGTGTGATGCTACTGATGGCGTACTTGTGTTCGTGCTGGTATCTGTAGTGTGGCGATAGTAGTGGTGATGTAATGGTAGTGTCCGTAATATAGAAAGCATTGTAAACGTGTGGTGGTGACTTGGCTAGAGTCGTGTTGTGACGACTGATGGTGGTAGTGATGAACGTCATGATGGTGTAGTTGCAAGTGTGTGGTGGTGGCGATAGTTTAGTGTTGTAATGGCGTTTAATGGCGGCGATAGTTGTGTAGTAGTGATAGTGTAGTGGTGTGGAGGTGGTATTTTAGAGAAGCGCTCATACAGAATTATTGAGGACCGAGTCTAAATTACTGACAGTATTCATCCTATTCCACGCCTACTTCTTGCGTTCTTTTCCATTTCCACATCTGAGATGTGTAGGTAAATTATTTTACAATCTTTTCAAGCAACTAACCGAATAAAATTTCGGTTGTTGGATGGTGGAACATACAAAGTGGTTGTCTGTAAGCACACATGTGGAGGAAGTGTGAAATTTGTGAAATAGTGGATTCTTTTGTGTGTGTGTGTGTGTGTGTGTGTGTGTGTGTACATTTGTATTTAAGAGCTGCGAACTTTGGATTAATAAGATCTTGGAATCGTCGATATAGGTGCAGTAATTTATTACATAATTGAAGTGACTCTTAACATTTCGCATAAACATAGTCATTTGCATTTTCCAAAATTATCTTCTGATTCCAGCTGCTGAACATTTGCAGCAACCACAGTCATAGTTAAAAGCCGTTAGTTCCTTCTCCGCCTCTATGTACCTAACGTCAGTCATCAATAACGAACTGTTATTGTTTCTTTGTTCTTGCGGTTACGTCACAGAAGGGGCGGTCAGTTTTCATAACATGCAATGGCAGGATAAATACACGTAAATTTTATGCCCTTTGCTCAACCGCTGTAATAGAATACTTTTCTCGATTTTATTTTACACCCTTATTTTAAAAGATTAAATAGCAGAAATTTAAACCAACAAAATACGCTGCATTTAGGGCGAAATCCCTAAATTGATTACAATCTGTTGGTTTCAATTTCTTTGATTAAAGAAACAAATACATGGCAAAATGCAGCGCTGCAAAAATCAGTTTATAAGAAATGTGCATAAACCCATGGCGAGACTGACCTTCGTGTTAATTTCTTACGAACGTAAGAACGTTGGGCGCCCGTATACGTAGCTTCAAGTCCCACATTTATTACCATATCTTAAATAAAAGAAAAACAAAAAATCTTATTTATGAATGGTAAGATACACAAGGCACTCAAACGTTGGGATTTGCCTTTTTTGTATTCTTTCATATGGTGGAAGAGATCCCGTAACATTTGTACCTTCCGTACTAAGGTAAAGTAAAAAGGTTAAGTTGTTCCTGTCCACTCCATGGATGCATAAAGAAGGAGGACAGGAAAAGCCCCACTCATTTTTAACCTCGGCACTAGATCGAGGTGAGAAGTTCTTAAGCAAAATCAAAAAACCTCTACGGTGTATCAGGTCCTGGCCCCAATCGGGCCGCAGGGGACAAGTTAGAAGCAGGGACGTTGATGGGAATACTACACAGTAAGGAGCCAGCCCTCTCTTATCCGTGTTCAGTGTAATAAACGGTTTCATAAAAGCTTGTTGATATTAATTGTATCGATATACTGTCACTCATCCAACGTTGCTTACAAGTTGGTGGCAAACCTGATTAATATTCAGAGAGTACCGGATTCGTGAATTTACTCAGGCCGTCCAGTTTAAAAACAGGCGAGGCGTGATAGCGCGGTTAGGCTAATAGGTGGACAGTGAAGGAGTCGGAGCTCAGTTCTGCAGGAACAGTAGGTTTTCTCTTCTCCAAAGAGACCAGACCAGCTCTGAACCAACTGTTTACTTAAAGATTACCAGGGGCTGTTTTTCCCGGGATGGGGAATAAAGCGATCGGGACGTAAAGATGACCGCTCTTCCATATTCCCGAAGATAAGAATGAGTGGAACATTACCTCCAGTCCCCATTCGTCTGATTACCCAACCTTCCTCCCGCGTTGTAATATGACTTTTCCTGAAGGGTCTGTCAAAAAAAAACTCCATATTCATGCGTTCTGTCCTTCATTCTGTACAACATTTCCATTTCAGCATATACTGAACAGTCAAGTGTTCAGGGATATGGCGCCCTGTCAATTTAAAAATATTTACCGACATATCGGAGAGCTGCTTCTACCATCTCGAGCGTAGTCCAAGGCAAGACTATTCTTGGTCTATTCTGATCACTGAGGCAGGATTCCCTTCCGACATGTCAGTAACTATTTGTCAATCAATACGGCGTCATACCCCAGAAGGGTTCAGCCTTTATCAAGGCCGCTGTGAGAACCTGAAATCTCCCAACGAACCCCTTTTTTTTTCGTTTCACTACCAACAACATTCCGCGACATCTGTGAAAATTAGAATTCCTCGTCAAGTTATGATATTTTTTAATCATCATTTTCCTTTTTAGCTTCATATATTTTCGTAGGTACTTTTTCTAACCTTCTGTAGTTTATATTTTCCTTCAAAATGAAAATTCATTTCATCATCATCATCTAACATGGAGCTGGGCACCTTGTTGGCAAGTTCCGCTCGCGCAGGTCTAGAATTCTCTGTAATGGTCTCCCCTGGTTTCTTCCTTCTGGCTTCTTCTGAGATTTGCCAGTAGTTAGAATTCCCCCTGAATGAGTTACTAGCCCAGAGCAGGGTAAGTCCAGCGGTAGAATTGCTACCGTTAGCCTTTGGACAGGCATGTTTTGGAATCGCATTTCCCCCATTCCTGATGAAATAGTTATACCGCTGTGACTCGGTCGTCATTGCCCAGTTTATGGTAACAGGGTACACCAGAAGAAGGCGAGGAAGAAAGAAAACGAAGATATTAAATAATGAACTAAGCACTTTGCCTTTCATCTGTCCTCTTAATACAAAACACGTATCAGCTGTTCCTCTCGCAGTGGTTTATGGTTACGACGGGATGCTCTTGTGTTAGGAGTGAAAGTACTTCTAAGCAGCCTGTAAGAGTAGCTTTCTTCGTTAGATGAATGGGCTCGAAGTGCCTTCCACATCAATCATTCTCCTGAATCAGAACTAATCCGTTACTCACATTTCAAGTAGTAACTTGTTTATAATCTCATTTCACGGAACTGATTTAGAAGTTAGTTAGCAACAAGTACTCTTGTATTTTATTGCAACATTCACGGAATCTTTAAGATAAAATATTAGTAATTGACCAACTTAATGCACAAATACTTGTTTTATAACAGGTTTATTATATTCCTCTACATGTTTCAAGCACTATGTGCTCATCATCAGGAGGTCAAAATTGTGTTATACAGCATCTGGTATCATCACACCTGTAGGTGGCGCAACGGACGGCCACCTACAGAGTGTGACGATACCAGATGCTTTATAATACAATTTGACTTCGTGATGATGAGCACATAGTGCTTGAAACATGTAGAGGAATATAATAAACTTATTATAAAACAAGTATTTGTGCATTAAGTTGGTCAGTTACTAAGATTATACTGAGATGCACCGTCAGCAAAACATCAAAATTTACGAGAAAAATAAACATTTTCAACGTTTCCTCATATGGGTTATTTCAGAGACGATGATAGATTTGTCTGCTGAGGTAAGAGAGAAACATTTCACGAAAATGCCTCTATCTCAGTAAAGTCTATCGCAACGGCAAGTACAATGATACAGTTGTCCCGTTGGACGCTGAGCTATTGACAGACCATTAAGTAAATAAATAAATTCTTCCCATTTACACTATTTCAGAGGATCGAGTTGTTCAAACCCGTAACACCTCTGTACACATGTATCGAAATTAGTGTGATGTGTTGGAGTTACAAGAAAACTTCGGTATTTGTTCCCCTAATGGGACAAACCGAAAGGGACATGATTAATTCTAAGTTAAAATCTCAGTTTTGTCTGTCTATGGAAAGTCACATCGGGCCAACCTACTGTTCTTCCCTACAGTCGATTTAGACGACTCGTGACTTATCTTCCATGAATCTCTGTCCGTCTTCATATTTTATCTTCTAAACTACTTCCTAAATTTTTTGAAATATTTTCTGTAACCCTAAATTTGAAATTTTCATTTCGCTATTGTTAATAACTCCAGCAAAATTTGCTGTAGGAATTTTTTAATTATGGGAACTGGCACCAGAAATTGCACCTGTCTTGAGGGCGTGTTCTTGTAGAATATAAAATAGCATCGTGGTGACCTGGAAGTACTCCTCAGTAGCTCTCCGTTTTCAGACGACGAACGATTGGAGCAAGGCTTGCGAAGATTTTGGCACGGACACGTCAATCTACACATTGCATGCGACACTTTTGTATGTTATGACATGTGGCTCGACAAGATAAATATTTCATAGATTTAATGAAACAGCGACCTCTTATAGCGTGCAATGGCAGTGTAAGAGTCGAATATTGAATTCGTCATGAATGTTACCTACGACTGCTTTACACTGAAGATGAAGGCAATACGATACTTCGAAACTTCAGTAACTATTTACCTGTCGTCCGGCGTAACATCGCAGAAGACTTTCATTTTCAACAACACCGCAATGTCCACTTCAAATCTCTCAATCTATGAGTTATTTTGCAATAACTGGGTTTTACAGCAAATTTAAACAGAGGTGGGGAAGTATGAAATATATTAAAACAGATTAAATGGCAATTTTGTGAGGTCCTGCCCAATTCTGAGTACAGTTCTGCGCCCTTGTTTTATGTACGAGTGAAATAACTTATATATATATATATATATACACGTGGGTCCGTGCATCGTGAATCGAATTTAATAACTGTCCAACAAGATGCGACTTATTCAGTTTACTACATTTCTGTAGGCAGCTCTACATGTTTCTGGTGTTGACACCCATCATCAGGAGCTCGTACAACTGTAATTACAGCTTCTTGTATTGATTAACCGGATCTACTACCATCCGCTCTCGTTGTTGAGTTGGAACTGATTCATGTGTACCGTACGGTACACATGAATCAGTTGGATGGTAGTAGATCCGGTTAATCAATACCAGAAGCTGTAATTACAGTTGTACAAGCTCCTGATGATGGGTGTCAACACCGGAAACATGTAGAGCTGCCTACAGAAATGTAATAAACTGAATAAGTAGCATCTTGTTGGAAAATTATTAATTTTAAAATAACTTACATTTAAATAAGGGAACCGGCGTGCGTTTAGAAAGCGATCGTGTGCCAAGTGTGCAGGCCAGACGTTTTGTGAAATTTGTATAGCTGTGGCATGTACATGTTACTTGCATTTTTCGCACAGCTGTCACGATAAAAATTGATAAAAACGAAACATTTTTGCATGATATTAAAAAAAAAAAACAGGAGCATCTCTGTAACGTAGTCTCGGATAGTTAGCAGTGTTGCAGTTTTTCTTAGTGGTATCCTGGTTCATTCTCGGCCGTATGTCCACGTATTCTGAGATTTTTACCCTTTTTTCTCATTGCCCACAGAAAAGTGTCGCAGTGATACATAACACTGCCCAAGATTGCCTCTTGCAAAAGCCTTCTAAAATCGTATTTCATACTTGCGATAGTAATCATTTATCATTCGATTGACCGAAAGAGCTTCGTTGTACATGGACATTATTTTATCCGACAACTCGCATCATTCAAGGCTCACACTGCTTTACGTGACAGCAGGTAGCGCAGCACCCTCCTCTTTTCTAGTCTGCCGTCAGCCTAGGACCACATGTTTTGTTACAATGACCGGCATAGAGTATTCTGTCCCCACCTACCCGATATAAAGAAGGTGCTGGATATGTTGTCCTTCGGCTCGCAGACACGCCTTGCACCTAATGACACGTTGTTCACTGTACTTCGAAATTTCTTAAATTAAGTTAGACGACGGGAAGTCACTAGCGATGGCTGATGGATAAAATTATTGTCCCTTTTTTGACCGATAAATAAACGCAACTCTCGATGTACAGTTGCGTGTTATTGTTAACGAGAACGGTGCAGCAAATAGAAATATCGTAACGTAAAGAAAATGGGGAAGTAAGAGAGTCCTGTACTGTCATTATGTTAACAGAAGCAGACGTCTTTTGCACTACAACTTACTTATTCAGAAACATTCATAAAATACAGGTTTATTCAAAATGATTGTTGGGGTTTTAACAACTTGTCATACACAATACACTTGAGATAGGAGTATATGTTTTTTTTTTTAATTTAATAGAACAACACACCAAGTTTTTGTTACATACCTTACAGGTGCTCTATATGTGCACCTTTTGTGATTCTACAAACATCAACACGATAATCGAGTTCGTTCCATGTCAGCCGTGATGGTTTCAATGGCGGTTCTGATTCGTACCTTCAGTTCCGGGATACTTGCGGGAAGAGGAGGAACATAAACCTGATCCTTGACGTAACCCCATAGAAATAAATCACGTGGGGTTGCATCTGGAGAAAGAGTTGTTACAACCCCGACAATCATTTTGAATAACAAGTCATTCGTCTACGCTTACGGATTTTAACATATATCGCTCAGCGCTACAATATTGTGAAGAAACTTGGTAATTCTTGTCAGGAATACGAAATCAGTAGCTGTCAACCCTCCAGGTTACATGGTTGGTTACCTAAGTGCGCGATATCTAGTGCTGCACTTATTTGGCATAGAATGAAGTGATAATCTTCTGAGAAATTAATGGGGTTTTATGAGATCTTGGAATAGATTTACATAGGCCTACAAGGACCAGTCAAGTTATGTGGTCTGACGCTCGAATTCTGACCCGTTGTCTTCCGAATCCGAGTTGGACACATTACAGCTGCGCTCACCGATGCGGTCAACTATCTACACCAATCACACTAATCTACGACACTTACCACCATTTTCTCACAGTCAAAACCACAGTGACACTTCGCCACGTGAAGATTCAAAACGCACTCACAATTACATGCACACAGTGACCGTCACCTTCCTGAACCCTGCCCTCTCCTTACCGTTGTGCATCAGGTTGGCAAAGACCAGTAGAGACGCGAGCGCCACCGTTCTCGTGGTCGGCATCCTGTTAAATCACACCAACTTCACTCTTGTACCAAACCACACCAAGCTCTGATCCGTGGCACAATGCACCAGCCCGACACGATTCTGAACTGAAGCCGAGTTGCTCACTTTCTCGTCGCTTTATACATATTCTACCTTCCTTCCGTCGGTGTTCAACCTGCGGACCAGATAACCACTGGCGGGCTAGCTACTGTATCGTGTGGCGACAAACGAGTCAGAAAACTGCATTTGTTACGTCGATTTACAAATAAAACATTTTACTATTCCCCTTTATTTCCAAATATTTTTCAGTTTCCCTTTCAAAAAAAACACTTTTAAAATATTTTAGAGGAGATGAGCTGGTTGGCGTCGTCGGTATAATGACTAGTATAGTATAGTATAATGACTAGGCTAGTAGTGCTTCAGCACTGCATACGGATACCACACCACACCAGCCAAACCACACCGTAACACCAACACGCATCGAACCAGAGCAATACAACCCATGAAATAACTCAACAAATAAGTCGCATGCTCCTGAGGATGGATGTATTAACATCCGAAACATGTTGAGAATTAAATAATGAAATAAAAAAGCAAGTGACATCAAGTTTGTCTCTCTTTATTCGACTAGGCTACCGTTTAGACTGGCCGGGTTTCAAATACCAGCAGGGGCAAGGGGTTTTCCTCTTATCCAAAACATCCAGACCACTTCTGCGGCCCACCCAGCCTCCTGTTCAATGAGTACAGGGATTTTACCCTCGGAGTAAAGCGGCCGGAGCGTGAAATTAACCAGTTTCCTCTATCTAGTTTCGAGATTCAGGAGGATTGGAGCCACACTTCTGCTCCCATGGCGTGGAGAGGGATTACCTTGCTGTTTAAAAAAAGGGAAGTTCTAAATTCAACCCCCACCTCACTCCAAATACGGCCCTACATTAGCCCATTATAAATTATTTTCACTCTAGTTTCCATTTTTTCTTTGTATTTATCGTATTATCGAGCTCATATTGTAATGGATAGATTTTCGAGAGAATGTAAATGTCATGTTAATGGGAATAAAATGTAGAAAGCTTTTTTAGGCGCGTTCGAAACTTTGCCGAAAGCTTCGTCATCTCTGTCTGTCCACGTTGAATAACTCGGCTCCCAGTGGACCGATTTTCATGAAATTTGATACTTGAGGATTGTTCCAAAATTCTTTTCCCAGAAAATTCAAGTTTTATTAAAATCTAGCAAGAATAACTGACACTTTACATGAAGACACGTATACATGTACGACATCTGTCTGCATTATTCTTAGAGTAAGAAATACCAAATTATTTTATCTTCAATAATTTTTTTGTCCAAAATCGTACCGTTTACGAGACAATGTGGAAAAAACACAAAATATACTGTAGCGTTGCCACTACAACCATGGTTATGCGAAAACGCTACAATACGTACATATTCTGTCCTGTTAAATTCAACACTGCCCTAACGACAGACTCGCCCTTATGCGTCGAAATGCGGTGAACCACAGACAATATCACGAAGACCGGTGGCAGCCTTAAATACGGTGTGAGTGATAAAAGAGAAATTTAAATTAAATTCCAGTTAAGTTGCGTATTTGTCTGATATGTTTGCTGTAGCGAATAATTACCCATTTCTATCTAAGGACTCTTTTTTTTTTAAGTTTCTGTCCTTAGCAATATCAGTGTGGTGATTTTGTGTACTGGAAATAAGAGTTGTGCCATTCGAAATACAATAATAAAAATTTTGTTTAATGACGCGTCTTTGAAGAAGATGCAAATGGACAAAAAACTTCAAATGAAGATGGACAAGATCTGATACCGTGGCTGTTAATGGAATATCTTAAAGTGACTGGATGGTGTTTTGCTGATTAGAGGATTATATTCCAATGGCTTTTTATGATGTATTTTTAGAGAATTATTAGGATTTCACGGGGACCGCGGTAGCACAGTGGTTAAGGTGCTGTAGGTCGCTGGTTCGATCCCAGCTGGTGTCAGTGGATTTTTCATTGACATAAAATCCTTCCGATCGCACCATGGCCCTGGGGTCGACTCAGCCTCTAACATAAATGAGTACCAGGAGCATTTCCTGGGGGTAAAGGCGGCCGGTGCGTAAGGCTGACAACCCACCACCATCCTGTGCCGTTGTCACGAAATATGGGAACCTTGACTTCCTGGAACCCTCTGGGCCTGTCCAGGCCTGTAATGGGACTGCTTTTATTAGGATTTCATAAAAAAATACAACTACTGATCACATATCATGAGTTTGTCACATACTAGCTGGAATATAACAGGACATAACGTTGCTTATTGACAGACTTTATTATTATTTTTATTATTATTATTATTACTTACTGCAATTGAGTTTTCACCCGGTGGCAGTAGTCCTTACGCTCGTACAGACAAAACAAATAAGATATAAGATATACATAAACTAAACAATACAAAAACACAAGATTTTAGGGTAGGTTTCCCCTTTTTATAGACCACAAAGGCCCTTAGGTTGAGTAGAGGTATAGCTCTACTCTTTCTAGGATCTCGGCACTAGATGGGGGTGGGGGTCAGCCCCACGCCCCGGCCGCCTCTACCCCTGGGAAAGACCCGGTGCCTATTGTACAGGAGGCTGGGCGAGCCCCAGGGCCGGTCTGGACAGTTGCGGAAAATCTCGCCGCCACCGGGATTCGATCCCCGGACCGTCCAGCCGTTCGCTATACCGACTACGCTACGCGGCCCACAAAACAGGATTTTAAGAAGGCACATAATTCAGTTGGGAAAGAAGTATTGTACGGTATTTTATTGGATTTATTTTTTTACAGGGAAACGTTCGGGGAGATACCAAATTGCTATATAGGCACAGGCCCATATGTGAAATGTTTGCAGCTTGTAGCCATATTTAGACAGCACTAGGTTTTCTCTTTAATTAATTTAATGCTTTAACAACCAGCATGTTTTACTCCAGCAGTTCAACTTAGGTGACTCACTTTCTGATAGTTAAAGTGACTCAGCATTAAAGATCTCTGCCTCACATTCCACAAACTTGATTTCAGTTCCTTCCAGTACTAAGTTGTCCGTTTTCTCTTGTTATTGTCCGAAGTTTTAAAAGACTTGGAAGTTTGAGATTCTCGTTGCAGTGCCGATGAGGAATCAAGTATCTGCGATGGGATGCTGTGACGAGAAGTGAATAAATGCACACGTTTCAAAGTTAAAGATTGCTGTAATGATCCCCCTAATGATTGCTCTAATGATTGCACTAATGATTGTTGTAATGATTGCACTAATGATTGCTGTAATGATCGCTCTAATGATTGTTGTAATGATTGCACTAATAATTGCTGTAATGATTGCTCTAATGATTGCTGTAATGATTTCACTAATGATTGCTGTAATGATCGCTCTAATGATTGCATTAATGAGTACTGTAATGATTGTTCTAATGATTGCTTATCGATTGCACTAATGATTGCTGTTATGATTGCT
>Ga0136643_10017866_pt1 | contig 10685 bp, 12 predicted proteins | sample TergutLab28metaG_FD_96883 | JGI IMG/M metagenome (GOLD analysis project Ga0136643, IMG submission 96883) | Labiotermes labralis P1 segment gut microbial communities from Petit-Saut dam, French Guiana - Lab288 P1 (version 3) (version 3) | ecosystem: Host-associated > Arthropoda: Insects >... | reverse complement strand
GGTAGGACAGAAACTTGGAGTGTCTCTCTCTCTGTTGATATGCTCCTTTCTGCCGTGTCTGTCTTGGTTGTTGCGCAGTCGAGTTCGGAAATCCCGGAGGGACTTATGAATAACCCTGTATATATATGTATATATATATATATATATGTATATATATATATGTATGTATGTATGTATGTATGTACACACACACACACACACAAGGTAAAGGCAAAGGTAAAGTTCACCCTAGAACAAATCACGAAGGGCCAAAGAGGGAGTTGAGGTATAGGTCTTCTCTATCTTTAACCGCGGCGCTAGATATATAGATATATATATATATAAAATTAAAATGTGTGTGTGTGTGTGTGTGTGTGTTGATTATGCTGAAAGAATTTGTAAAGTTTGGTAATTTTTGGCATCAGCAGTTACCATATATTAGAGCTATCTATCTAACGGGAGTGCAGTTTACATACATGATACACTAGCTCTATAATAATAAGTGCAGATACCAATTGTCAGTAATACAACAGTACAAGCAATGGCTTTCCATATAATTATCAATCCTACACAATATGTGTGTGCTGTTGAGACTGTGGACAGTAAATCATCCCTTTGTGTGTCAACATTGGCAGTTACATTCAGTAGATTTTTGCTGTGACCTACTGTGATTTGCTTTTCATGTTGGCAGGAGCTGGACCATGAAACATCTACTCTATCTTCAGTTGCGTAGGAGTCTGTTAGAGCAGCAGATACAGTGTCTCATTGACCAGCACGTATCTTTGAGTGGCCTTGCACTTCAGGCCGAGTTTGGAGATTACTCAGACCAGGTATGCTTATCATCAAATCAGCCCCATTACAGGCCTGAGGTGCCCAGAGGGTTCAAGGAAGTTAAGGTTCCCAGATTACATGATATTGGCCCAGGATGGTGGTAAGGTTGTCAGTCTTACGCACCAGCTGCTTTTACTCCCAGGAAATACTCCTGGTAATCATTTCTGTTGGAGGCTGAGTCGACCCCAGGTCCATATTGCAATCGGAAGGATTATGTCAATGAAAAATTCCAATGGCACCAGCGGGGATCGAACCAGTGACCTTCAAATTTGCAGCACAGTGCCTTAACTTCTGTGCTACTGCAGTTCCCTAAACTGATCATAGTGCCAAGAAAATAGATGAAAATGAGTTTAAAAATTTTAGATTAGTGGCTTCTGCTTTGCATAATTTGATATATGGGTGCATCAATACATTTCAATTTCATTGTATCTAGACATTTCGTATTAGCTGCGACATTTCTTTGTTTTAAGGAGCATGGGAGTGGAGAGTACTTCTTGCTGGAGCATTACATTCCAGAAAGCCTACTTCTCCAGCATGAAGATGAACAAGCTGTAAGGAAGCACATGCGGTTCCTGCACAAAGAAAGGCGGGGTTTGGATCCTGGAAGGGCAGAAGAGATTTATATAACTCTAGTTCAGATGCTGAAGGGCTATAGCTGCCATTTCTACAATGCAGTGTGGGTAAGGTCCATGTTGGGTCTTGTCATCACTTGTCTACAGCATCCTGATTTATGTTTCTGACATGTGTCATGATGGTAGGAACAAGACTTAATATAATCTTCATGTTTGCACCGTGCATCAACAATACTCAAACATTTTATTATCCAACAAATGCACAATATATAATGTGTAGATACAATTAAAATTATAAAATATTTAAAAGTGCTCCATCATGTTTCAGATCACAGAGGATCCATCATCAGGGAGCCTTGTACAGTGCTTGGATAAAAATTACAAGAATGATTCTGTTGTGTCCATTGACATGTCAACTGATTCGATAGAATCATTCTTGTAATTTTAGAAATTTTTATTTAATTTTTGTAATTTTTAATTTAAAAATTACAAGAATGATTCTATCTTGTCCGTTGACATGTGAACAGAAATCATTCTTGTAATTTTTAGCCAAGCACTGTACAAGGCTCCCTGATGATGTATCCTCTGTGATCTGAAACATGTTGGGAGCACTTTTAAATATTTTATAATTTTAATTGTATCTACATATTGTGTATTGTGCATTAGTTGTATAATAAAGTGTTTGAATACTTAACATACTTGCTGTTTCTGTACTGCATCTTTGGTGTCCACACATTTCAAAGTTTTATCATTCTAAAATACAATTCAGTTGCCTTCCATAGTAATATGTGAAGACTGGATGTCGCTAGTACCAACTCTAGCCATTAGCAACAATATTGAGGTTGTTGTTGTTTTTGTTGTTGTTGTTGTACTTCTTCTTCTTCTTAGGGCCCGTCAGCTTATGCACTGAATGCACCACTGCCTTAGGCTTATTGTACAGCCCTAAATACTCCATTCAGCACAGATTCAATAACCCTGTGCCTCGTATGAAGAGGCAAGTTTTCCTACTGAAGCTGTGCTTATGTCTTTTGTTTAGACAGTCAGCCTCCCAAGGACATCATAACACTGATGAGCCAACGCCTCGCAACAGCAAATAATGTGCTGCACTGTCTCAGTCTCCATCCCGCATAATCTGCACATTGGATCCCCATGAAACAGGTGCCCCCTTACAGGAGCATGCCCTACGAAAATCGCAGTTACCATTTTTAGTTGATGCCTACTTAATTTAAGTAGGTCATCAACTCTTTTCTTAAATGGTCTGCCTATAAATAGTTTGCCATATCTCAGGCCTGGCAAATCTTTCCAGGCACTATTATGTTGAACCTCAGTCCAGTTCTTAATTGCTTCTCTTACCGAACACTTAGGTATTCCAAGAGCCGGCTCTGGACCGAGTAATGGCATGGCTGACGCTTGTCTAGCAAGCTTATTGAGGTACTATCATCCACAACCTGTCTTTAAATCATATATTTAGTTCTGTGTTATCTTCCTATCTACACCCCACCAATATTCTATGTGAAATTCTTATGTCTGTCTATTTAATTAATACACCAACAAATGCACATATTTTCATTTAATGATCTAAAATTCACATTAACCCTTTGCGTACCGTTTTAAATCCCATCTGTAAATCCCAGCTTGCCGAATTATTCTGCGGGGGTATTTAAATTTTGCACCTGCTTTTCGAAAAACTTGAATATTTCGAGAACTAAGCGAGACAAATTTGTGAAACAAAAAGCAATTTGTGGGAAAGGAATCAGACGTTGCTAAGGATGCCTTAAAATGCTGTAATGTCCTTATTGCATATTGTAGAACATACACTTCTAAAAAATTTGTAAATATCCATGTTCTTTTACTTACATTGTGGTTGAGGCTCCAACAGTTTGCATGAAGAACAAAAGAAAAGATGTCTTACAAGTGGTTTTTTGTGTGGTAATCTTCAAAACAACTTCGGTCTACACAAAGCACCACGTCACACTCGACACATTTGAATAGCATGGTTCGCGTTATGCTCCTCACTGAACACATGCGACAACGCTGCTGCTTAGGGTTGCGGCCAGGCCAGTGCTTATTGTAACGTGTGTCTAGTCTTCCGATGTTTGTAGAAGCTGGGGCTGGTCTTCCCACAGGCAAGGATGGTCGTGGCTCATGCCCAAACCGTGCTAGCATCTTTCTGATAATGGTGAGACGAAAATCTGGTGTGAAATTTTCTTCCCACCACATGAAGATAAGAGGATGTAACTGTTGACAATAGCCAGGTCTAGCAGGTGGAAAAAGAGCTTTTTTTTGTCCGCTTCCATGTTTGGTGGCTGGCCGTGTAGCTATTGGCCAACCTATCCGAATTGTCAAGTGCCCCATGTGATGGTTATAATCCGCCACAATTGCCGGCTTTATCGCATTCCCATGTTCATTGCAATAATTGCCTTCTCTGGGTGGATTGTGAATGTTTGTCAGGAGGCACATGTCTCTCTTGTCCTTCCACACCACAGCCATCAAGTCACCCCTGGTCCTTACTCAAATGTCACCACGTTTCAATCTCAGTGTCTTGGGTTTGAGGTCCTTGGGCATGCCCTTTCTATGTAGCCTAACCGTCCCACAACAGAAAATTTTCTTCTGTGCCAAGTTGTCATATAGGTTAGGGGAGGAATAAAAGTTGTCCATGTACAGTTTATGGCCAAATCCTTCTACACCCCTTGTCAGATTAGCCACTGTATTGTGTGTTGCTGTCAGATGTTGTGCCGTCCTTTGTCTGTCTTTACCGAGGTAAACATTCATGTCACATGTATATCCTGTAGAGTCACACAGTTTGAACACTTTGATGCCGAAACGTTTGCATTTTTTTGGGATGTACTGCTTGAAAACTATCCTTCCCTTGAATTTCACAGTGACTTCATCTACTGCCAAATGTTCGGAAGAGTTGTAAAATTTTGAAAAGTTCATCCTTACAATTTCAAATAAATCTCGTATTTTCCACAGTCTGTCATCTGTTCTGTCAACTCCATTCCTATTATTGTCTGTGAAAAGTAGAAAGCGTAGTATGTGACAATACCTAGCACGTGCCATCGTTTGTCCATAGAATGGATTGCGAAGCTGTTCCATTTTTATCCAGTAGTCCTCCAGTCTGCCTTGAACTTTATGTCCCATCTGTAATGTCAGAGCCAAAAACACAAACATTTCCACTTCTATCACCTCACATTGAGGAGAATGTCCATCATCAGAATTTTCTAAGAACTGGTGATAGTAGCGATTCGTCTCCACAACCAGCAAAGTAATAATTTCCGCGAAGAACAGCAGCAGAACGCTAAGTGGAATGGACTTGCTCATTACATATGCAGCTTCCCTGCTTTTCCCGTTGGGAGCCCCAGTAAAGGTGTGAACTACACACCTTCGTGGTTGAGGGGGCAGTGTCCACAGGCAGGGTTGTGGCTGTTGACCTGCCACATTACCAACATCATCCTCATCTTCAGAGCTGCTGGCAGAAAAATCTGGTCTTGGAGGCTCTGATATTGAAGACCATCATGAAGGTGGGCGTGGCTCATCATCCTCCATGTCCTCAGAAACATAATGTTTCTCCTCGTCACTGTCTGAATCCATTATGATTTCTTGTATTTGATTCTGAGACAGCAGACGAGCCCGTTTTACGTGAGAAATCTCACGTTCCATTGACGAAAACTCTAGTGTGACTGCTGGGTGGAACAACAAACTCTCAAGCGACATAAGTCGCTTCTTCTGCAAAACATTTGGGGAAAATGCTTTTCCACATACCTAACAACCTTTACGAAGCTTCTACCCAGCTGCCTGTTACAAAAATAACATAGTTTTATGACCCAACATTCCATTCCACTAACTAAATGCAAGGCTGGACGAACTGCACAATACACTTTCAAGACTTATGACACTTATGCATTCATGGCTAATTAAGGTAACCTTGGTAGCTGGAAAAGTGTTTACATACAACTGTGACACTGAAAACCACTCTGCATCGATTCAGTGTTGAAACATTGTGCAGCAAATAGAAAGAGACGGCTTTCAGCATTGCCAAACGTAGGTCCATATATATATATATATATATATACGACATTAGTAGCCTAAGGGTTAAAACACTTAAAAGTCTCCTATGTGTTTCGATCATATGATCATCCTCAAGGAGCATACATTGTTCCTTGCTAAAATTATAGTTTAAAAACACTCAGTGATTTATATCGTTACATTGAGTTGGTACTGTGGCAGCATGTCTTGTCTCATGCTATACGTCGCACAACACACATCCATAGTCAGGCTCATTCTGAACAGTATACGACTCACACAAAACACACGACATGCTGCCACAGCACCAACTGAACATAATGATGTAATTCACTGAGTGTTTTTAAACTATAACTTTAGCAAGGAACAGTGTATGCTCCCTGAGGATGATCGTATGATCGAAACATATAGGAGCATTTTAAATGTTTTAATGTGAATTTTAGATCATTAAATGAATATATGTGCATTTGTTGGTGTATTAATTAAATAAACTACAGAATGCACGGCACAACGATAAAGATCTTATGTCTCTCATCTGAGTCACTTATTCATTCCATCAGTCTTCCTAGATTTCACTGTTCTGACAATACTCGTGTAATTTATGCATAATGCATGTTTTGATAACACTTGTGTATTCAATTATGCCCAGAATTAAAGATGTCAAGCATCATACCAGGACTTCGTCATGGCACCTGACAATTCCATTATCGTGGTGCAAATCAATTAACCCTAACTTTGGTAGCTGCTTAGAATTTATGCTTTCTAGTGGTGTATGCTGGGGGACTGCGGTAGCACAGTGGTTAAGGTGCTGTGCTACAAATTGGAAGGTCACTGGTTCGATTCCAGATGGTGTCATTGGAATTTTTCATTGACATAATCCTTCCGATCGCACCATGGCCCTGGGGTCGACTCAGCCTCTAACAGAAATGAGTACCAGGAGCATTTCCTGGGGGTAAAAAGCAGCCGGTGCGTAAGGCTGACAACCTTACCACCATCGTGGGCTGTTGTCACGTAATGTGGGAACCTTAACTTCCTGGAACCCTCTGGGCACCTCAGGCCTGTAATGGGACTGATTAAATTTTAATTTTAGTGGTGTATGCTGCAAACATAAATTCCTGTAATCATATTCATGAAAATCAGTACACTGATGGCCTGCCATCTTTGGCTTTTCCATTCCTCTGTAAAGAGAAGAGCACTGCATGAAGTTTCTTTTTACCATCAGCATGTCATATTAAGTGTGTTTCTGACCAAAGTACATGTTTAAAATATACAGTAAGCGTTAGGTGGCCATAATGTTTTCAATCTGCCTTCATTATCAAACTGCATTTGACCCTATTTACATAAACCCTGAAGGTGACAACAAAATGTGCCTTCAAAACGTATCTATCCACCTACAACATTACGTGATGTTACAACCCAGAAAACCACCATATGAATGTGACAACATATTCATTCATTCCATTGGCATGTGCAGAATGTGATGATTCCTTGCCGTTCTCAGGAGGTCCTTCCATTCCTCTCTGTTATGTACTTTTTCCTGCTACCCTTCTCCACCAACTATTCTTCCATCCTCTCTCACCTCATCTTGCCATCTATTTTTTGGTCTTGTCTCAATTTGATTGTTCCCAAATTCATATATAATACTCTTTTGGGAATTCTATTTCCTTCCACTCTCTGAACATGCCCAAACCAGCATAATCTATTTAACCCTACTGTCTCTATTACAGTAGGTTTTTTAACACTTGCATAAATTTCTTTATTAGTTAATATCCTCCAATTTTCTTTTTCATTGTCATATACTGGGCCTAAAATTCTTCTATACACTTTCCTTTCAAAAATTTCTCAAAGGAGCCTCAGAAGGAATGGATAACTGTGACAGTGAATGGTAACATGAAATGTAGACCATCTGTCTGATTTGCGGAAGGCCCTGTAGTTTTGTTGCATGCACATAAAAAATATATATCAGCAGTTCAACAAGATGTAAGCCATTCTAAACTCTGGGGATGTTTTCTACCGAAGATTCAGGTGACCAAAAACATGTTTCTTGAGGTTAATGATGATGCTGAAAGTGTTGTGCTGTTACAGGATACCAGTTTGAATTACACAGCAGAGGTAGCAAGAAAGAGGCTCAAATATCACTGCTGTGGCTCGCAAAATTTGACCATAAAATAGTGATATTCGTGTAGTGAAGGATGACTGTGAATGATGCCTCAAAAGATTTTCTGAAGGAAGGAGACTCATAACTAAGCAAAACTAACCTAACCTAACCTAATCTAACTTAACCTAACCTAACCTGAATGTCTACACCATCACCCTTTGTAACTTTGTTACCCTGACACAGTCAGTCTGGTAGGTGATCCTCACTGGGAGACGGTTGTGGTTCACTGAATCACATATAGTTGTAGCCATTTTCTTTTTACTTACATTTAATTTGTTCATTTTATTCTTGATATAAAGAATGTAATGCTATATCCAGTTAAACAACTAGATCATTTCTAGGAAACTGACACAGTCACTTCTCTGTACTCCTGCTTACACCACACTCGTACGCAACTGACTTCCGCACTAGACTGCTAGCATCCGTTATCTGCTCCCAACCGTTTCGCCATTTAAATCTCTCCCCTCCTACCTATCACCAACAGTTCTGAACATACGCTGACAGATTAAACCCAAAGCGTACAGCTATGAACCATCCGTAACTGACACCAGCAAACCTAAGAAATAAATATATCAAAAATGTTCGGCTGCAAATGGAAATAAAGAGCCTCTAAATTAGGGGAAAGAATATTTTATGTTATGAATGCATGACAATTGGCTCAGTTTTCTCTTGAGGTTATGGCTGCCGAAGTTTTGTCTAACTGGCTGTACCTGATGTAAGAATATAATTGATAGCAAAATGGATTTGCGTGGTGAAACAAATTTGCAGCTTCTCTGGATACAGGGACATTTTCTTTTTCAGGAGACGAAAGATGGATGTAACCATAACGTGTTGCTTGCAGTTGATTCCCAAGGTCTGACACTATATAAAACTCATGGAGCTGAGAGACATATGCATGAGTTTTTCATATGGAAGAGAATTCAGCTGCTTTCGTATAGCAAACAGTACCTCTTTATCATGCCTCAATGTGACAATAAGGGAACTCCGAAGCCCACCAAGTACAAACTGCATATGGACCAAAACAAGTGAGTAACACACATGCTAAGGGTTCATCTTGGTTTATGCTGGTTCGATCCCAGCTGGTGTCATTGGAATTTTTCATTGACGTAAAATCCTTTCGATCACAATGTGGCCCTGGGGTCGACTCAGCCTCTAAAAGAAATGAGCACCAGGAGCTTTTCCTGGGATAAAGGAAGGCTGACAACCTTGCAACCATCCTGGTTCATTGTCATGAAATCTGGGAACCTTAGCTTCCTGGAACCCTCTGGGCCATTCCAGGCCTGTAACGGGATTGATTTACCACAGTGTGGAGTCTCAGGCTTGCCACCTTTGCAGTAAAAACCAGCATGTCAGACAGTGATGGTGATCAGTAGTTTTAGATAAAACACATATTTGACCCAGCATTGGGTAAGCATATAACTACTGGCCAGGATCATAAAATCATAGCAGAACTGTGAATTGTGAAATATTAACAACATCTGTGGAATTATCAAAGTTCTATTTATTCACCAACTGATGCACTTGTGAGTTGTCTTAAAAAAAACATTAAAATTTACATTAAAACAGCTTGGACATGTTTCAGTGTTACAGTTACACCATCATCAGGGAGCGCATTAATTTGTGCTTACTAAAGTTACAGTTGTTATATTGCGGGTTTTGTTTTTAGTAACTTTAGTTTAGTGTTCTTGTGGCTGTTACACAAACTTGCCTGTTGGGCCTCGATAATTTTCACATTCATACCGTGCGTCTTGATATTATCAAGGTTTTGTTTGTTCACCAACTGATGCACCAGTGAGTTGTCTTAAAAAACAATATTAGAATTTACATTAAAATTGACATTAAAACAGCTCCGACATGTTACAGTGTTACAGTTACACGGAAACTTGTCGGAGCTGTTTTAATGTAAATTTTAATATTGTTTCTCAAGACCACTCACTAGTGCATCAGTTGGTGAATAAATAAAAATTTGATAATATCAAGACGCACGGTATGAATGTAAAAAAAAAAAAAAAAATCTGTGGAACTTGATTAAGGCTTTTGTATTGTTTATGTAATATTTTTTTCTTCCAGGAGTTTTTTTGTGTTCCATCTTGCATCCTTTCATCACAAGATTTCTATGAAACTCAGGTCAGATGTGAACTCACTGCAGTCTCTTTCAGCAGGTATGCATCAAGTGTTGCCACATAGCATCAGTATTATGATTGACATTCCTTCTACTCTTGAAGGGATCTTAAATATGTCTATGCTGATTGAATTTGCAATATATAGTATTTTTCTTTCTCTCTTCCACCCTTGTACAGGCACTGAGGCTCTGTACAGGCCGTATGGCCCAGAGGGGGAGTAGAGATATAGCTCTACTCTTTCTTGACCACAGCACTAGAAGGGGGAGAGGGGTCAACATCACGCCCCGACTGCTCATTACCCCCAGGAGAGACCCGGTACCCATTGTACGGCAGGCTGGGTGGGCCCCAGGGTCGGTCTGGACAGTTGTGGAAAACCTTGCCCCCGCCGGGATTTGATCCCCGGACCGTCCAGCCCGTAGCCAGTCGCTATACTGATTACACAACCCAGCCCACAACATAGATAATTTCTTAGTTAAAATCTGTTTTAATGAAATGTATTGTCAGTGCTTAGTTGGGAATTTCTGAGAATAGCTGTGTGCAAGTGGTCCCTGAGCATAGGTGCTTTCCATGCCTGAAGACGGAAGCCGAGGCAACTTTCGGAACATATCGCTGTTTTAAAATTAAGACAGTGAACAAATTAAAAAAAAAAAAAAAGAAGAAGAAGCTTGTGTCATTGAGTTGTGTACCATTGTCAGAGCTGGGTGGATTTGAATTGGAATTTTCTTCTAAGTGGTCTGCAATAACATATTATGTACATCACTCATTAGCGTTAAGACATACCGTAACGAGTCCAAGGGAGTTTCTTCATACATGTATCACCTGTTATAGCATTTAAAAATTCTGCACTTTGCCTTTACAAATTATATATATATATGTGTGTGTGTGTGTGTGTGTGTGTGAGTTTGAGAGTGAGTGTGTGTGTGAGAGTGAGTGTGTGGTGACTGTGTGTGTGTGTGAGTGAGTGAGTGTGTGTGTGTGTGAGAGAGTGTGTGGTGACTG
>Ga0136643_10017865_pt1 | contig 10685 bp, 6 predicted proteins | sample TergutLab28metaG_FD_96883 | JGI IMG/M metagenome (GOLD analysis project Ga0136643, IMG submission 96883) | Labiotermes labralis P1 segment gut microbial communities from Petit-Saut dam, French Guiana - Lab288 P1 (version 3) (version 3) | ecosystem: Host-associated > Arthropoda: Insects >... | reverse complement strand
AGTATTTAACCAACTTGATGCACAAAATTTGTTTCACAATAAGTTTTATTTCATTCCTCTACATGTTTCGAGCACATGTGCTCGAAACATGTAGAGGCATGAAATAAAACTTATTGTGAAACAAATTTTGTGCATCAAGCTGGTTAAATACTGAGATAAATATACTGAGATGCACGATCAACAAAACGTCAAAAATAGAAAATAAGAAAATTAATGTATATCTCTAATAATGTTAAGTGCTAGGTGCTCTTATTAGATTTTAATGAAACTTGATATTCTCAACAAATTTTCGAAAAATACCCATATAACGAACCTCATGAAAATTCTTCCAGAGGGAGCCGAGTTGTTCCATGCGAACGAATGGACAGACGAATCGACATACAGGAAACCGGACATTACGAAGCTACTAGTCGCCTTTCGAAATTTTGCGAACGCACCTAAAAACACGTAAGGTGTCACATACTTCCTTCTATAGAATTTCAATAAAAAGTAGACATGAATCAATATGTCTATTTCTTAGACAGCGGGTCTTTTATATGTGAACAGGTAGTGTCGTCAATCAATACGTAGCACTATAATATAGTGGAATGATTAGAATGCATTGGCTGACTAGACTCGAGAATATAGGTTTTTTTTGTACGGACCGTCGAGCGGGCAAATGAGCTTTGCTTATAACCAACAATAGGCTAACCATATTATCTGGGTTTATATATGCGCTTGGATGCTGGAAATCCTTCAATTCCATTTTCCATTCGAATGCTGCTATTCAGAATTGTACTAATTACAACCACTGTTAAATATATGGTCTTAGTTTTCCTGTAACCATTGCGCCAGCATAATGTAAAATAGGAAATCCATAATGGAAATTTCAGATGTGTTAGGAAAGGGATGCATTATGTTTTCTAAAAATGAAGAGCCACCTCAACTTCCAAAACCCAGAAGATTAATATGAAGCAATTTCCATATTGACAACCCACAAACATTAGAAGCCACCGTAAAAAAGTAGTCGCCGCTGAGATCTGGAGCCCATAATTTGTGCACCTCTGTCTTAGGCCACTTAAGTTATTAATATAAAATTAAGAAAATTAGTTTTAAAAATGTACATCGAGAAAGTGGCGAAGCATTCAATAAGCACGTCTTCCACAAGTACGAACAATTAATATGTTACATTTTCTGTTTGTTTATTTATTATTTTGTCTTTCGATAAAATTTGGGTACATTTCCGAAACCGCAGGCGTTAAAATGACTTTCAGTCCTGGACATGAACCCACCTCATCACCCTTATTTGATGCATTGGCAGCCCAAGCGTCAAATTCAAAACAAGTTAACCTGTTATAGACTCTCCCATTATAAAATAAGTCAGGGAAGAATTTGAACACGTCCTCCATGAGTTGGCTAGAAACACGTTACCAGAATTACTGGTTAATTAATGACCACATAAAACTTTACTTCTTAAACTTTCAGGTTAATGGCACAGCAGTACATGTCATTTAGCTTATTAGTTTCGTTGCTTGTCGACGACAATCGTCCACCTGATGCAGTCAGTAATTAATTAACAGGTAGCGCTGCTGCTCCTGCGAGTTACTGTTTAATCGCTTGACTCCATCGATAAGCAACGGTTATCTTCGCATTCGTAGTTAAGATCAATTAATTGCATAAGATTACAATTTGCAAGGGCTAAAACTCACAGCCTAATTGTCTGCCAGGCTGCAGGCACAGAAGCATTATAACCTCATTCCGACCTCACGTAAACACTACATGTGTTGTAATAGTCTAACACATGTAATACTTCGCGCTGACGTTTAAATTGTGATGCTAGTACTAAAATTTATGTTACTTGTACATAATGACACTGCAATTTATGTAACACGCGTTATTCCGCTGAATTATTATACAGAAGTGTCCTACATGATGTCAGACATTAGTAAGTAATACAGTCGCACATGAATACTGGGGCAGCGTTGTTTCAACTGCACTGGCTACACGCAAGTGTGAACACGTTAATATAACGTAGCCGATCATTTTTTGGTATAGTTGTTCTTAGGACTGCTGGCGTCAGTTACGGACTGTTCATGGCATGCGTTGTAAGTTAATGTGTCAGCGTATATTCGGAACCGTTGGCGATAGGAAGGAGTGGAGAGATTTAAATGAGAAAACGTTAGGAGCTGATAACGGAAGCTAGCAGTCCAGTAAGGAAGTCAGTCGTGTACGAGTGTGGTGTAGGTGGGAGTACAGAAAAGTGACTGTGTCAGTTACCTAGAAACGATCTAGTTGTTTTATTGGATATAGTGCTGCATTATTTTATATCAAGAATAAAATGAATAAATAAAACGTAAGTGAAAAGACAATAATTAAAATTATATGTGATTCGGTGAACCATACCTGTTTCCCGGAAGAGGATCACCTACCAGATTGAGCGCGTCGGGACAACAAAGTTACGAAGGGTGATCGTGTAGAATATCAAACTTAAATGTATACCGTACCCGACTTTTAGTCTCATTTCCCACAAACCGCTATGGCAAAGTAAATGTGTAAATATTCACGATATGAAGGCGTATAAGGGAAGTAGCGGCGTAGTTCCACTCATTATTAACTTCGTCAAAGGTTGGAATGACCAAATTCAAGCACCGGCCGCCTTACCCCCAGGAAAGAACAAAGGTACCAATTAGATAGGAGATCAGGTAGATCTTACAGTAATTCTGGGCATTTTGGAGGAGACAGGCATTTTTCCATTTCTGTGATTTTAAAAACGGACAGTCCTATTACTAGCCCACTCACTGCACCACCTACGATATCCCGTTTCATCGACAAATCCCCAACGTCTTGATTACAAAAGGAGGGGGAGGCACACAAGGCACGGTTGTCATTTAAGTAGTAAACGGTTCATGAAACTCGGCCTAAATTCTACACCTCGGAATTGTGGGAAGTGAAGCTGTCTAAGACAACAGACAAAGAAAAACGGGCGTAACCAATTACGATTTTTTGTTTCTTTTATATCACCACGTTCACAACCCAGTTAATAAAATTGAGTTAGTGTCCAACATATAAGAATACTTCGCGCGCTACACGTTGGTGGAAAACAGTTTTTATCTCACTGTATTACAGCACGAAGGCAATCTGAAATACGTTGACTCAAAATGAAGTTAACAGATGTATGCCGAGATGGAAACAGGGTGTCTAATGAAAGCACAAAATGGCACTAACAATACTTCTCTCTCTCTCTCTCTCTCTCTCTTTCTCACTTATTCACGCACTCACAGAGAAACATGAAAAGGAACTTATGACCAGAATAAAACAAGAAAGAGTTAGTAAAACGTGCTGAAGGGAAAATATTGAAAATAACAGAAGAAAAAGAGGGAATGAAGAGGAATTTAAAACAATAGAACAGAAGATGCAAAAAAATTAAATAGCCTCCTGAGTACTTAACAAATGCACGCTAGCACGCACGCACTCAAACACGCACACACACAGATTGCGGTAACACAGAAAAATTCAATAACAACGCAAGAAAAATTCCGTTGTTGCTGCAGCTCACCTATTCCTACTTAGGCACACATGCAGGCACGTAGGTACGCGCACACCTACATATTCTTTTTATGAAGATCAGTATGTCAGATGCACGTCAAGAAACGTAACCACATCATAACAATTCTGGCTTGTTCGCAGGGTTGTTCTGTTATCCAGAACAACGAACGAATGATAAGAACAGCCAATGAAATTCAAAGAATTCCTACCGAAATCTGCGCTAGAAAGGCTGCTGAATTTTTTAGATGAATTTTCAATACAGTATTCTACAGTATATTATCAGAGTAAATTACGAGGCAATTGACTACGTATATCATTCTACGCTTGCCACAATTATAAATTACTGCATGAATGTTTTAGATCTTAATACGACTCAAATTAATGTTACATACAAAAGTATAATGCAATTAACATTTCAGAACAAAATGAATTTAGATTTGAGCTAGGGGTGAAATAAGAATTTACATTTCACCGACAGGAACCAAAACTAATTATCTCAACAGACCGACAGTATTAAGTATCGTCAAAATTAGACTCGTTGTTTTTAGGTCTCCCTTCCCCTCTCCCTCCTCCCTCCTATTCATTTTTCTTCTTGACAGATTATTCTTCTTCTTCCTCTACTCAAACTCTTCTGCTCCCTCGCCTTATCCTGTGGTACTACAGCCGATAAAATGTTTGACCAACTCGACTCTGCTCCACGTTTACCATTTTAAGCGCTAATCTTAAGTATTTTTTCAAACAACCTGGCATGAAATGAAAAGGTATAGCCATTATTTTGATATCGATTAGCACATTTTTTACTCTGAATGTATCAGGCTGCTAAAGTTTCAGAGATATAAGCATTTATATGTCAACATGAAAGAAAACTGTAAAATCATAAATAGAAGTACCGACAGCAAAATACTGGGTTGGGCACGTCAAAATTGTGTTCTAATATATAGAATCTGTAAGGTCCGGTCCATCGCGTAAAATGTTCTGGTTGTTCAAGAGGAGATAAGATATCGCCTTCACACAAGTTTATGCATTTCAACTGCAATACAAATTACATGCGCATGTTGTTTACAGTGCCAAATCAATATTCAACACCTGCAACTTACATTGCTTCACACAAGGTCTTGAGAACTGGAGGATAAGTCCGTCACCGGAGACGAAGTGCCGTGGTGTTTAATGTATAGCTTATTATCGGCTCAGGCTATCTAGCAGATCGCAATACAAACCCAAACATTTCATTCGAAGCCCACTTTTTCCAAATACAAATTTCATTTACGTTGTCTATTTGTGTTGTTAACTTTCCCTCCAAAGACTTTTTTGTTCCAACGGGCCGTTCTATTCACCCACCTTTCTACAGCGTGTTTATTTTCTACGCTTCAAATTACTGAATCCGTATGAAAACGTTTCTTCCTTTATCTTCCTTTCTTATTGCTCCAGTCATCGTTCCAAATCCGTAGCTTTGTGTTTGATTCCTTGTATTTACTTTTCTCCCTTTATATCACTACTTCGTAGATTTACCTGTGGTTATTCGAGAGATCGATTAGCATTACAGTATTTATCACCGTCTTTAAGGAAGAACACATCATATGACCATCAACATATTTGCCAAGAGACCACCAAAGTATACAAGAAGCAGCATTACACACAAAACAGGCATTTTCACGGCATGAATCTCATCCCTTGGATTAACCTCAAGAAGTAAAGCAAGCACAGTTGCAAAGCAAGTAACGAAATCACCAAATTCATGGTACAGAGTCCTTTCCTTGATTAGCGAATAATTAACAATCGGTCGACAAATTTCTCCAATTTAAGGATTCCAAATCCCTGGACTGATCTGGCTCAGGACACGGACAAGTAAAGGGTTTTTGTGAGTGCGGTTCTGAACCTTCTGGTTCCACAAAATGCGGGGAATTTCTTGAATAGCTGAGGGAAAAGTCAGATTTTCAAGAAATAATTTGCACCAATACGTTAATTTGTTAGTCAGTCAGCCTGTTATTTAGTTACGGATTTGGAGGATTCAGTCCCTCTCTTCCGAAAGCCTAACCAGTGTCTCTATCCTGGAGCAGTTAAAACGCCACCCACCCCACACTCTAGAATCCTTAACATCCGTTTTAAAATATCTTCCCTTGTGCACCTCTGCTTCCCAAGTGCTTTCTCTTACTTTGTTGAGACTAAAATATTGTATGCATTTTTTATCTCACCATACGTGCTACGTGACACATCCATTTTTCGTCCTTGATTTAATCGCCCTAATAACATTAGGTGAAGAGTACCCATTATGATGATCTGTGATATACATTTTCCTTGATCCTCATGCTACTTCTTCTTTTGTATGTCAAATTATTCTTGTCAGCACCTTGTTCTCACATACGTCACCACCAACCTACCGCACCTTGTGTCATTATGACAAGAAGAGACTGACACTCACACGAAACAAACGTTATTAGAGTAAGTGAAGTGTACATGTGAACACAGCCTCATTCGACTGCTGACCTGCGGCCAAATACATGCCAAAGCAAGTACCAAGAATTCCTAAGGACGAATTTGACGTTCATAGGGCCGTGCTTCGTAATATTATTTCTATAGTAAAACTAACTAGATGCACCAAAGTAACAAATTTATTTTATTTTGAAATGACACTCTCATTACAAAATAAAATAAATTTGATACTTTAGTGCATCTAGTTTGTTCTACTATATAAATAACCTCAAGGACGAATTTAAAAGTATACATGCTTCGTACAGTGAGATATGTCACCATAAATAGCATATACGAACAAATGAACTGTAAACTTTACGTTTTTTGAACCGTGAATTGTGATAGACCTATGTAATAAGAACAAATAAAAGGCATATTTTTTAAATTGTTTTAATTTAATTATAGTGTCTTCGACATGTTTCGAACATCCAAGAGTTCATCCTCAGGAAGACTTGTACGAGGTAGAGTCAAATGAAAACCTTAAGAGAGTGATAAAAATTCGAAACACAGCTCGATTGTCTTGTAAGTTTCAACAATGATACTCCTGGTTTGAAGAGTGGCCGACAGGTGGCAGTACGATACTACATAGAAAAATAAAGTCATTGTGTACATTTTGTATTCAATAAATTACGAGATAAAACGTATTTAAGGTTTTAATTTGACTTACCCTCGTACATACAGTTTTATGGTATTACTTTCATGCATCCATACAAGCAGTCTGGTCGATGGCAGGATGTGCTTGATCAAACATACATAGACACATAACTGAACTATAATTACACACAATAACAGACAATGTGTGGTAAGCCCCCTACATTTTTCGGCCTTTCTCTGCCATCATCGGGGAGGCATTGAACAAACAAAAAAAATTACCGGCCAGCTACGACACAGATGTTCAAAAATGCAGTTACAACACAAAATATTGTTAGGTTGAAAAACTTTAAACCCTATGTTACAGAATCTGTACCGTAGATTCAAATAATTACTATTATTATACATACTATGTACTACACTTTTAAAACTTTTTAATGATTTCAATATTCTGTTGTTTAACTGTATTATTGCATATAGGAAGTTCACTCCACGTTGTCTATCACTGTATCTAATTTTAAAGGACGAATTTAGCCAACAACAATGCTACATACTCGTAGTCTTTCTTGGGCAGTTGTTAATTTGTTCAAGATATTTCCTGTTTTAATGCCCTCTAAAACTCCATATCATATTACATGACCTAGCACTGAACCGAGACACAGTTCAGACCAATTCATGTTCCTACGGAAAAAGTATTTATTTTTATTAACAGACTACATTTCATACAATCCATTCCATAATCCAAGTTCCCAAACAACATTTTAATACCGTCTCTTTATTCAGAAACAAACATCAGTCAGAAACAAACTGTCTGTCCGAGCAACAGTTTGATGATGCATCCAAAAACACATATTCCCATGAGCGTCGCAAAAACTAATTTTAGTACTACACATGTGCATTCCAGAACACACGCGTCAGAGAGATTCGCCACAGTAATGTTTTAATTATACGTTGTTTTCCAGTAGCATGCTGCAATGTAAAATCCTCTAAGGAATCTTCATCTGAAAACCATAAAAATTCTACAAAGACAGTGGCAACTACATTCTTCACTTAACATTATGATACAAATACTATTCCCAGCAACCTGTTCTTACATTTCCCTGCTTTCTGTTCTACGTTCACCAGCCTTGAACAGGCACTTCCACACTCTTAATTGCTTCCCTTGTTTGCCAAAAAAAAAGCACAACAATCCGAAAAAAATTAAATTTATCCATGGAGTCTGAATAGCAGTCATGGGGGAGAAGAGAAGGAACGTCTACATTGATATTGCTAGTTAGTAGTGTTATAACATTATAGCGTAATAAATAGAACAGTTAAAATATTGCGAGATTTTGATGTACAGCCATTAATGAAGTGCACGATTTTACAAAGCGCAGATTTTCTTAATGTTCCTACAGCCCAGTGGTATATAATTTTGTTCAGCTTCTTTAGGATTAAGTTAATGGTCGTTAGTATCACAGCAGACTATGGAATTGTACTATACGATTAGTTTCCACTTGTTATGAAAATACATATTTTAAGAAGGTCAACATTCCGTTTGATAAGTATTAAACGTACATTAACGTCTTTAACATTTCCAACCAATAATTATGTTTAACTTTAGAACTAATCGATTTCTGAATCAGAGGTAGTAATGAAAATGCCAACTAAGTAGAACAGGTATAATCCATTTGCTGTAATAAGCCCAAGCAATGAAAGGACATTCACTGGCTTCAGATCGTGACTTGCATGCCTACAAACTGTCGCCAAGCACAGAAATAGGCCACCTATGAATCGATTCACAGGACACTGAGGTAAATACCGCAGTGGCTCAGCCTATAATTTAATGAGAGGAAATCGTTGTTTATATTCACGATCTTCAATCAAACTAATGTATATACGGCGCTATTACAGGACAAAGTTTAGCGACACTTAAACAAATTGACTTTAGCAGCAGACAACTGTCAAGAAAATAAAAAAAGACATCCATCCCGACAGTACGGGCATTTTTCACGTGACGTTCTGAAGAATGAATTTAAGCGAGTATACGGAAATGTATTTTCAGAAATGCGTCTTCATGAAAACTGTATCATAGATTATTTTACAGGCACGTACTTTCCAGTACATGCACAAGTGAGACGGAGAAAGGCGAAGTTATAATTCTTTATCTGAACATAAATCAATCAATGTACTGTAAGTACACATAAACACACAAAACACAGACATCTGCAATTAAGAACAAATTTGTTGCATATTTCATCATTTAGCTCCGTTCTTTATCCTTCGTTTGCTCCTAGCGTCTCCAAGTCACAACACAGTGTTTGATGTCCTAATAACTTCTTAGAGTTGTACACAAAATACTCAGGCTTACTTATTAATTAACCAACTAAATTAGTTGAAGAATGTCTGTTTGAAGATATTGTAGTTATTAAAACTGATACAGAAACCATCCGCTGTACGGAACACGACGTGTCATCGACGACTTCACAAAAGGATACAAACAGAAACTACTGTGTGTGCCATTTCGATACAGCTAACCAATTCACAACCAGATTTCTCCAAACCCATTGTAAAAATTACTCTCCCATCTATTACTGGTTATCTGAAGAGAATCATGCCAGTCAGGTTTATAAACCAATTGCTTTCGCTCATTTCCCCCACAGATGTTGCGTACCTATACCCCCCCCCCCCTCACATCGCTTGGATTTGATCAGCACAACAAATCGGTGAATACCACGTAGTATCAAGCCTACTACATAACACTACATCTCCCTTATTTCTGTACGTTTTTCCCGGCAAGTCTTTCTGAAATGCCATCAATTACGCTGCCTCCTTCCGTCACCAAATACAGACCAACTCACACACCCACGTGTAAGTAAACAGTTATAATTTAATGCAAAAAAAAGTTGCAGGCGCAGATTATGCTACGATCAAGCGACAATTACAGACAAAACCAGACACATACTGAACCTAACATAAACTTGAAGGGCAAGAGTCGTGTATTATTCAGTATGCCCAAAAACGAGGGGATACACAATACATATGTGGAAGATAAGAAAATTAGGGCAAGTACTGTTCTTTGAACGTACAATAAATAATTCTGTATAACATGCTTGAAAACATGCGTACACCGCATACTAACAAGAGGCTACGAGGCAAAATGTGTATCACGTGACGTACTGCGGGCAAGTTGCTAGAATGAAATAAATTCTGAGATACAAGAATGACCGTGACATACAGAGATTCATGACATTGCTTATCTCTGGCATTCTGCCAACTGCGTCACTATATCCCTATCAATGGCACTATAACACTAAAAGGTAGCACTGATAACATTCACTAACTCACCTCCATTCTTTCAGAAACATTTTCTATAGGTACGCCTTAACGCTGTCTTTAAACAGCCATTTCTGTGAAATAACTTGAAATGTCATCTTGATGCAACAAGGTAATTTTATTAATGTAGAACTATAATTTTGCCTGTTGTTTTGTATGGGTGTGAAGCTTGGTCGCTGACATTGCGGGAGGAAAGGAAGCTGAGGGTGTTTGAGAACATGTTGTTGAGGAGAATATTTGGACCTAGGAGGGACGAGGTAACGGGGGATGGAGGAGATTGCATAACGAGGAGCTAAATGATTTGTACTCCTCACCCAATATCGTGCGGGTGATAAAATCGAAAAGAATGACATGGGCTGGGTATGTGGCGCATATGGATGAGGAGAGGGGGGTGTATAGGGTCTTGGTGGGGAAGCCGGAGGGCAAGAGACCACTGGGGAGGCCTAGGCGTAGATGGGTGGATAATATTAGAACGGATCTCCAGGAGGTGGGATGTGGGTATATGGACTGGATTGGGCGGGCCCAGGATAGAGATAGGTGGCGGACGCTTGTGAGTGCTGTAATGAACCTTCGGGGAATTTCTTGACTAGCTGCAAACCAGTTAGCTTCTCAAGAAGGGCTCTGCACCATGAAGTAAGTAAGTAAGTAATTATTCTTAGCTCGACATGTTTCGGGTACATACGCCTATCATCAGGAGCATTGGATGTTGAGTTGCAGCATATGGTGTTCTGTACCGAGTTTTTGGATGGGTGGTGGTCTTGAGAGCCGCTGCGTAGGTCGTGTGT
>Ga0136643_10017862_pt1 | contig 10686 bp, 10 predicted proteins | sample TergutLab28metaG_FD_96883 | JGI IMG/M metagenome (GOLD analysis project Ga0136643, IMG submission 96883) | Labiotermes labralis P1 segment gut microbial communities from Petit-Saut dam, French Guiana - Lab288 P1 (version 3) (version 3) | ecosystem: Host-associated > Arthropoda: Insects >... | reverse complement strand
CGTACGCGGCTGCTTTGGCCAGGCCCGTCGCCCCGTCTCAGCCAAGTGGGCCGCTCAAGCCCACAGCTATGGATTCGGACACATCCGAACCCGGTGTCTCAATGGAAACAACCAACAGACGCATGTCTAGCGACATGTCCGGGCCACTGAGCGGCATGCCAGATGTCCCCACTTCAAACGCCCAAGTGGCCAACGCCTGCCTAGCAGCAGGAGAGCGTTCCAACAGGACGCCCATTTTTATTTCAGGTATCAGTGACACCCGTTCCTTCCTGGCCTGGTTGCGGGTATCCTGCCCTGGCGGTCTGATGGCCCAAACAAAGGGCGAGAAGTTGATGGTCGTCCCATCAACCGCCGACGGGTTCACAGCTGCGGTCAGTGCACTGCGGTCCCTTGATGGGAAAGACAGTGTGAGTTTCCGCACCTTCAGGCTAGCAGAGGACCGCTGTGTGCGACATCTGGTGAAGAACCTGGTTAGGGGTATGCCTGAGAGCGTCGTCAGAGAGGAGCTGGTATCCCTGAACATCCGTGTTCAGGGAGTCACGCAGCTGCGATTCGGCCGTCGCGATCCGAAATCCGCCAAGAACCGCCCTCCCACCCTCCACTTCAATTTGTCAGTGGCGCGAAGGCCTGAGGTGTCAAAAGTGCGATCGCTCACCGAACTCTGCGGCTTGCGAGTGTCGGTGGAGTCCTATGTGGCTCCAAAAGGCCCGCTGCAATGCGAGCGCTGCCAGCGCTTCGGCCACACGTAGCGTAACTGCTGATACGCACCCCGGTGCGTCCTTTGTGGGGGCTCCCACCTCTCCGGTGGATGCTCTACCCCGCGGGAACAGCCTCAGTGCTGTGGCTGCGGGGGAATCCACACAGCGAACTATCGTGGCTGTGTGAAGTGGAAGGAAGCGAAGGCGGCTCTTGCGAAGCAAGCGCCCGAACGCAGCTGAAAGAGCGTCGCCACTGGCCAACCTGCCGCTCCTAAATCTCAGCGGGCTGGTCCCTCTGCCTAGCAGATGTACCTGGGCAAGAGGTGAATCATGTCGTCCGAGGGGGCGTGTCGTCAAGGCTACCACGACTCCACCCACCAATCCACATCCTAATCCCCCTCCTCAGCCGGTCACGGAGACGCCCGAGAAGCCTATGTTGACCGCCAACAGGGAGAAGACCAGGCCTAAAAAATCTGAGCCCAAACCCACAGCAGTCCCTAAACAGGCTTCTGGGCAGTCTAAGAAGAAAGCAGCCGCGAGTGTCAAACCCGCGGCCGCCACACCCACAACACCCAGCCTGGTGGTCCCCACCCAAAGTCCCACATCCCCACTCGAGGAAATCTCAGATCTCCTCGATCACATTCCCCTCCATGCATGTATGGAGCTGACTCTTTGGCTCCTCACGTCCATCTCTTCCCTTCCCATAGGGGCAGCTCGCCCTCGCCCTGTTCTGAAGAACGCCATTCTTTTGTAGCCGAATATGGCAGCACGCCCTAGGAGGACAGAGCCTTGTAATGCCCTGCGCCTCGCCTGCTGGAATGCGGACGGAGCGCGAGGCAGGAAGCTTGAATTGGAGCATTTTCTCAGCCAGCAGAGTTTCGATATTTGTCTCTTAAGTGAGACATTCCTTAACCCTGGGCAAGCCTTCCGGCTTGACAATTATGTCTGTCACCGCACAGACAGACCGACAACTGGAGGCGGCACAACCATCTTGGTCTGCCGTTGTTTAGTACAATATTCAGTGCCCGTTCCGGGCCTGACCCACTTGGAGGCTACTGCCATCCAAGTCACAATGGCCGGCAAACCGGTGTTAATCCTTGTGGCTTACATTTCGCCTTTCCGCTCACTGATCGGAGCGGACCTGACCGCGTGTTTCGGCGGGGGATTGCCGGTCTTGGTGGCTGAAGACCTCAACGCCAAAAACGTGGATTGGAACTCGCGGCTGAACACGAGACAGGGGGAAAATCGTACGTGTTTATGCCGACGAGAACTCCTGTCTGATCTTTGGACCGGACTCCCCGACCACCAACAAATACAACCCCTCATTTACTCCCGATGTTCTGGACATCGTCATAACCAAGAATATCTCATTCCCAGTTTATCCGACTTCCTGCTCAACACTAACCTCGGACCACCTCCCGGTTCTAATTGACACTTCGTGTCGCTCATCCTTTCACCGCCTACCGGATGGCCCTGACTTCAGGCGCACTGACTGGGCCAACTAACAAACTCAGTTGGAAGAACTAATTACGTTCGACCTGGAATTGCACAACGAGATGGCAATCGACACATGCGTTGAGAACTACTCCGGCGCCGTTCTGAAGGCTGTGACAGTGCCAACTCCCAAGCGTAGCCCGCGTGAAGGCCCAAGGCCTCCGATACTGGCCGGCATTCAGGATGATTTAGTCTGAAAAACCGGCTGCGGAGGCAGTGGCTGATCACTAGGGACCCCGTTCTGAAAGTCGAGGTCAACCGCCTGTAGTGGTCGGTGACCCGCCGGCTAAACGAGTGGAGAAAGGACCAGTGGAGCACTAAACTCGAATCCCTCGATCCTGAAGACCAATCGCTGTGGAGGATGACCAAGCGAGTAATGAGAGTTCCTACTCCATTTCCCACGTGGTCACCCTAGGGGGAATCGCTCTCTCAGACTCTGAGAAAGCCGAAGCCCTTGCAAACAATCTGGAGGCTCTGTTTCAGCCGGTGACCGATCCTTCGGACCCGGCAGTTATTGAGACGGTTGACATGGCGCTGAGGTCTTATTTCTTAAGCCATGTCAGCGAACCCCAGTTAACCATCCCTGACGAGGTTCATGAAGCCATTAGGGGTCTCAAGGTCAGCAAGGCTCCGGGCCCGAACGGTATACCGAACAGAGCATTGAAGCACCTCCCCCAAGCGAGCGGTTTCCCTCCTCGCCCGTATCTTCAACGCGGTTCTCCGCACCCATCACTTTCCCCAAACGTGGAAGCACGCTCGAGTGATCTGTATCCTTAAACCGGGGAAGGGCCCAGCACTGCCCTCTTCATATCGGCCCATTAATCTCTTGGACACGATTGGCAAATTATTTGAAAAGATCCTACTAGCTAGGATCTTACATGTAGTGAACGAACGCGGACTGATGCGAGACGAGCAGTTTGGGTTCAGACCCAGACATAGCACGTCCTTGCAGCTTGCCCGCCTCGTTGAAAGAGTAACCACGAATTTCAGCGAAACGAGGTTCACCGGCGCAGTTTTCCTCGACGTGGTCAAAGCCTTCGATACCGTCTGGATCGATGGCCTCCTCTACAAGCTAACGCTCCTCAAAATCCCGCCTTACATAGTCCATACAATCTCATCCTACCTCAGGGATCGGACGTTCGAAGCGTCCTTCCAGACGGCCACGTTATCTCGTCGAGGCATGCGGGCTGGGGTAGCTCAGGAGGGATTGATTTCCCCTGTCCTCTTCAGTCTGTTTGTCAACGACATTCCCCCACCCTCGCACCACGTCGAGTCAGCCGTCTACGCGGACGACACAGCCATCATAGCCACGTCCCGCAAGCCGACGCTGCTTGTCAGCTACGTGTAGTCATACCTCAACGACCTTCAACGGTGGTTGAGTGGAGAATCGCCATTAATGTCTCTAAGAACACCGCGATATTCTTCGCGCTTGCCGGACGGCGCTTTATCTAGCCCCGACCAGTAACACTCTTCGGGGAACCAATCTAATGGGTCGACACTACTCGTTATCTGGGGGTGACCCTAGATACTGACTCACCTGGTCGCCTCACATCGACCGGGTCAGGAAGAGAACTGCTCAAAGAATGGGTATGCTAGGCCCCCTTCTGAGTAGGAAAAGTGATCTATCCGTCAGGAACGGAGTCCTGCTATATAAGCAGCTCATCCGACCCCTGATGGACTCTGCGTGCCCCGCTTGGAGGTCTGCTGCCCGCTCCCATGTCCGGAAATTACAGGTGTTACAATCCAAGTGTCTTCGCCTCGCTACTGGTGCCCCTTGGTACGCAAGTAACAGTCAGATACACGAGGATCTGGACGTTCCGCTGTTTGCCGACCACATCGGAGCCCTGACCGAGAGCATTGACTCAAAGTTAGCTGATGTAGGGAACCCCGTAGTACGACAACTCGGCAGATATGTAAGCTGACCGAGGGTTGACCCCGTTGCCTGACGCGAAAGCCAAGGGTGGCAGGGGACAGCAGGTCAGTCGAGGCCATAGCCCGCGATGGCCAAGTCGACAAAACGAATCGCGTTCGGCGCTGAACGGCCGAGCGCCATTCGGTTACCCTGACTGAGGTTTTCCGTGATTTTCCTCAGTTGTAAGGCAAATGCCAGGGTATTCGATGCAAAGTCGGGGCACGGCCCGCACTCCCCTCCCCCAGGCGCAGCGGCTTCACGTAAGCCACTGACAAACTTCGCATAACATCAGTATGCGACAGAACCAGTCTGGGTTCGGAATCCAGACAGCCAAACAACCAAAGTTTATTATTCCAATACTTAGTCCAGGGCAACCTATGCCCTAGTCTTTGTCATGATCAGTGAAGGCCCTCAGCCTGACTTCAAAATCGTTAGCGTAAGCATAATCCCCTGTTAGAGTTTAGGTGTCTGTTACTGAGCCCAGCTATGTGGTCAAACGCAGGAATGGCTAGCAGACAGGGGGACGTCGAGTTGCGCTTTGTGCAAGTCTCCGCCCCCAGTTAACACTTTGGCTTGGCTTGGCTTGAACGAGAGGCAGTTCATTCGGAAAGGAGTAACTGTCCACAACACATCGAGAAGGAAGATCAGAAAGACAACAACCCAACAGGAGACACGACGCCTGACTGCCTGGCCACAATGCCTCATGGACCGGGCACACCACCGCTCACCCGGGCATACAGCAAGCAGCCCTCAGCCAGCAACAACACCGACCACTAGCTGCTGAGGTTCACCATGGCCCTCAGGTCAAGCCCAGCCGTGCATCAAGAGGTACACCATCAACCACAGCTGACCAGACGCTTCTCCACAACATCACACCGCAGAGACGTCGACCGAGCAGACCAGTTGCTTCCCATTCGGTAGGAGGTTTTCAACACTACACGCCCAGCTGCAGACCAAAACTATATCATGACCATTAAGTCATCTCCAGACTGTACAACCAACTCTTGACATTAATAAATATTTGTAAATTTATGTGTGGTACTGTAGTTGTCAATCCAATACAACCCTACAGGACCTCCATAACTTCATACACTCTGTACTAAGGATACATAAAAATGGATGAACTTAATATGCTTCTTACAGCCTTACTCTATAAACAAAGGGAACTGTATAGAATATGAATAGCTCTTGTCCCTTACCTCTTTGTTGGCTTGTTGTGTTTCATCTTCAGTCCAACTGAATGAGGAGTATTTGTTCTGAAACACACAAAGTGCGGTTTAATGGCTTAAGTACATGTAGAATGGATACAGTCAATAATGTTAATCTGCAGTGGAAGCCCCTAAAGTGAAGCTGCAGTGGAAGCCCCTAAAGTTTCTCTGCTTTGTGTGCAGATCTGTGTGGAAGTTGTCAAATTACACATTAATAAATATATGATACACAATACTTTTAAAGTTTAGCATGTCACTGTACACCTGTTTAGCGATATGAAGTGTACAGATAATGGCATAAATATATGTGTCTAAGGGTGAATCAGGGCCGTCAAAAGCCTGAAACATTTATCTTCATCACTACACAAACAATCAGTTGCAATATAAAAATCAGTTTGTCAGTTTGGTTGCAGAAACTACATGTCTATCTTTGTCATTTGTCAGTTTGGTCAGAAAAACATTCAGTACTTCACTAGTACTCAAAGTACAACTGTCTAATAATTACAAAGAGTAACCATACTGGTTGATGTCCTTGAATAAAAATGTGGAAAAGGAAAAACTATGTTTTTTGAATGGACAAACAATACAGTTATTGCGTATCAATTAACAATAGAAATCCAAGAAGAATCCATGCACGACATCCTAACGCACATGCATGATGGGCAGGTATTCAGGCTTGAAAAATATCAGACGAAAGTGTAAAAAGTTAAAATATATTTTTTATTCAAAATGTGGAAAAAAGTTTATTTAGTTTATGCATTCTTATAATAAAACCAACCAGATGCACTAATTTCTCAAATTTATTTTTGGAATAAAACTCTACATGTTTCGGACAGTTCCTCTGTCCACCATCAGGAGTTCTTTACTGTAAACACAGCAGTGGTGTATGTCATACAGGTCTGCTGACAGCTTGTGAGCAAGTTGTCAGCAAGCAAACCTGTGTGACATGTAGAGTTTTATTCCGAAAATAAATTTGAGAAATTAGTGCATCTAGTTGGATTTATTTTAAGAATTTATCATGATGCATGGTCACCTGAATGTCAAATTAGTTTATGTAGTTGATAAATTTAACAGAAAGTATGAAATTTCAACTATTCCTATATCTAACACAGTGTACAGGATATGGCACAGCCACAGTGCTGTGGAAGATAAATTGGAACTGAAGACGAAAGGGTGATAAGAGCTACAGATCGATTGAAATCTGTGACAAACTGCTGCATTCACTTCCAAATAGCAAAAAAGTCTGGTTCCGGTTTCCTTTTAATAACAGAAATCTGAAGTATGTATTATAACAGTTAGATGAAGTGCAGTCTATAGAAATGTGATAATTGTTAATATTTTTGTTGCATAATACTGACAGTTTATAGGGGCCAGTGAATTTATTTGCAGACTTTGGCACAACAGAAGCAAGACTTTCCTTTCTCTACTGGAAGGATAAGGTTTTACCAAAAGTTACTTAGCATTTCTGGTTAGAAGTTAGGTCTTAGCTTGATTATTCTCTCTGCTCCTAGGTTTTAAATAATTAGATAGGAATTAATTCATTTATTTTATAATTCTTAACATTTTTATAGCCAACTGAATCTATCAATAATTAGAGGTTTTCCATATTCGTGATCACCATGAAATTCCACTTAATCACTCAGATGCTTTCAGGATAATTTTCTGTGTCTTTCAACCTGTGGGTCATGTGACTGTTCTGCAAAGTTAGCAACAAAGTAACAAACTGTCATGATAAACTGAGCAGATCCGCATGTCTGCTTGTTAAAATAAAAATCTCTGTATTACATAGTATCATGTACAAGGACATTTACAATTATGACATTTATTCAAATCAAAATTGTAATTAGGTAGTCTTATGTAATGTAACTTTTAAACAATAAGAGAATTGCTGGAAACTGAGGATTCAGGACAGCCTGTTGTTAATATACTGAGGTGACACCAGTCAAGTAGTGTGTCAAGGAAATTACTAGGAAAACAGAAGAAAGGAGGCAAACTGATATGCATACTGAAGTAGGAAGGGAAATATTTCTAATGTGAAAATGTTCCCCCCCCCCCCAAAAAAAAATTAATAAATGAAATATGAAGCATGAAGGAGAGAGGCCTAAGTTGAAGACTGATAGGAGACGGCTGGAAGAATAGGTAAGTAATTAAAGGAGACGAAAAATCAAATACAGAAATATACACAGAACCCAAGTATTGGCACTCGGAGAGTTGTGTGGTTTGAAAACCATGTTGGAAAACTGCACTAAGTTGAATATACCTTGAAAGATGACCGCCCAAACAAAGGAACTCCACCATCATCCACCTTTCCAGAAACAAGACCCATGGTGAGAGGGGACCATGCCATTAGACCGACACCTGAGCGGAGGAAATTCAGACCATCAAAAACAGCATAAAGCTTTCTGGTGCAAAGAGGAGGGGCAGCAAAATAAATACATTTCATAAAGGAATCCGAACTTGAATAAAAAGAGACCAACTTGATGTCACTTGCTTTTTTTATTTCATTATTTAATGCTCAACATGTTTCGGATGTTAATACATCCATCCATCCATCCGGATGCAGGCTGAAGCCTGCATCCGGATACCACACCACCCCAGCCAAACCACAATGTAACACCAACACACATCGAACCAGAGCAATACAACCCATGAAATAACTCAACAAATAAGATGCAAGCTCCTGAGGATGGATGTATTAACACCCGTAACATGTTGAGCATTAAATAATGAAATAATAAAGCAAGTGACGTCAAGTTGGTCTCTCTTTATTCAACTATCAAGATGATGCACGGTCCAATAAACATGAGAATCTGAACTTCTTTACTCAAAAATTTTTTTAAAGTATTGAGAAAAATAGCAAAAAATTGTATAAGTAATTGTGATTTTTTTTAAAGATTGTTAGGGGCGGCCATTGCGATTACTTGCCCCTGGCGCCAATAAACCTAGCTAAACCACTGGCTGCAAACTAATTATGTACTCTTTATATTTTTATAAATTCACAGTGATTAAAACTTCCATGATGAAGCCCAAATTCTGATAGGTATTTCTGATTTCAGTTACATTAGCTCATTGGACTTATAACGATTATTTCTCAGACAGCTGAAATCACACACTGCTAACATTCTACAGTAGGGCTGTAAAGCTGATGGTATTGCACTTCCTTCTTGCAGACAATGCAAACCCAGAATCATGAATTCAATCAATTCAGTGTTCCCTTGTAGGGTAGAGAAATGCGCTGACTCACCGATCTTGTTGTACAGTTCTGGCATGTACAGCTCCGTCTTCTCCCGACAGAACATGTGGTACTCGGACTGCTCTGAGATGGGTGTTACACAATTGAACTGTCTGCAGTTGGTATATGCCTCCATTACCTCAACCGGAGTCCATCGTGCTGTGCCCCAGTACATGGCCCATCCTTGACTGATCACGTGGTTCATTGCCCGCACCACCTCTGCAGCAAGTAAAAGTATCCAGCTTCCACACCTTTGGCTACATTTTATATTTAATTAGGAGATGACACCAAAAGTGGTACGGAAAATATTTTATTTCCTTCCACTCTACCAGTAGCATAGTTGGTATAGCAACTTGCTATGGCCTGGACAGTCCAGGGATGGATTCTGGATGGCAGCAAGATTTTTTGCACCTGTCCAGACAGGCCCTGGGGCCCAACTAGCCTCCTGCACAATAGGTACCGAGCCTGTGTCCTGTGGGTAAAGCAATCAGGGAGTGGAGTTGACCACCTACTCCTTCATAGTGCCGAGGTCAAAAAAAGAGTAGAGCTACACCTCTACTCACCCTCTGGGCCTTCATAGCCTGTTCTAGGATGAATTTTTCCTTTTTACTTTCCATTCTGCTAGATAATTGTAGAGCATCATTGTTGTTGCTAAGTTTAGCTAGCGTTTGTACTGTAGCTGATAATAAGTCTTGGAGAATGACAAAAGTGGTGAAAAGGTTTGTTATAAATCTCTCCTACATTCTTACCAGTTCACCAGTCATAATCACTACATGCCAGCCAATGATTATGTAGCTGTATTAAATAGTAAACAAATCTGTGAGTGAAAAACGCTCCACAAATAAGTAACCCTGTTATAAGCCAGTTTAGTCCATTTTAACTATGTGTGTATGTATGAAGGTTTCAACAGAATATGTCAATATTTTCTTGATGTTATCTGCAGCACAGATGGTGTGGTGATCAGGCCATGGGCTGCATGTCCAATGAATCATGATTTGCTTACTGGCAGCATCAAGGGATTTTTCTGTTGTCTGAAACATCTAAGACTGGTCTTGTGGTACACCGAGCCTCCTGTTTAGTGGATTCTTGGGGTTTTTTCCTAGATGGGTAATGAAGTCGGGACATGAAGCTCACCAGCTACTCCGAATCTAGTACCAAGGTTAATAATGACTGATGCTATACCTTCACAACCCAAAATGCCTTCATGATGTGATCAGGGAAAAGATGACTTTACATTAAATGTTTATTATATAGGCTACCAACATATGTACAAATAAGTAGTGTAAATTTATATTAAAATTACTGCGACATGTTTCGATGTTAATACACCATCTTCAGGGATTTTACGGTTGTGTTAGCTGAAGTTGTGAATTATTAAAATGATAAAATACAATATAGTAGTGTGTTGTTATGATAAAATCTTCGTAAATGTGGCCACGTATGTAATTCCTGGTTAGGTGCGTGTGTGTGATGCAGAGTAAACAGGAGTTTTACATTGTCTATAATGAGTTAATTAATCAGCAGATGGAAGTATTAATATAACACACTAACACAAAAGAAACAGTAACCAATCTCTTATTATATAAGTAGGTATATTTGGAATGGCAGCACAAATTTTTATATAAATGTCAAGTTGTTTTATCTGGGATATTATAAAGATTGAAACTGTGTGGCCTTATACCTTCCATAGGGCACATGGGGTCTGCCTTGTGAACGATGACAACATCGATATAGCCAAGTTGGAGTCGTGCCAAGGATGCCCGCACTGACTCGATGACATGTTTCCGGGAGAGACCTCGCTCATCTGACCTACAAGGAACAGGACAGCAGGTCACTTGCTGCAACACTTGGATCCCAGATACAGATGGTAACTACACTGTTCAGACGTAGGATTTATGACCATCTTGTACATCTGCAACATTTATTTGTATTTATTTGTGTGCATAGGTGGAATTTTAATGCAACTGGGTGTTTTAGAAACTTGAAGATGTAGACAGAGACTGATTTATGAATTTGACATTCAGAGCACTGTGCATCATGATGCATTCTTATAATAAAATCAACTAGATGCACTAATTTCTGAAATTAATTTTTGGAATAGAACTCTACATGTTTTGGACAGGTTTTCTGTCCATCGTCAGG
>Ga0136643_10017861_pt1 | contig 10686 bp, 9 predicted proteins | sample TergutLab28metaG_FD_96883 | JGI IMG/M metagenome (GOLD analysis project Ga0136643, IMG submission 96883) | Labiotermes labralis P1 segment gut microbial communities from Petit-Saut dam, French Guiana - Lab288 P1 (version 3) (version 3) | ecosystem: Host-associated > Arthropoda: Insects >... | reverse complement strand
TTGGGGGTTTTGGAGGTAAATTTTTGGGGTATGTTGGGGGGGGTGGTTGGGGGGCGCATAGGGGGGGGGGGGGGGGGGGGGGGGGGGGGGGGGGGACGTGGTTTACTTGTGGTGGTTGACTGTGGAAAACTACCAGATGTGATCTTCTTATTTATGAAGTGGTGTATTCTCGTAGGTGGATGCCAGCTTTTCGGGGCAACATTCTGCCTCCTTTTGCATGACGTACGTAACGAAGACAATACATACTCCGAAACGTGGGCACCCACCAACGTGGCCACACGGGAGCCATAAAAACATGGATCTGCACCTCCGTGCTTGGCGCCTGACCATTTGACGTCAGCCGTGCAGTTGCCGTTCCTGAAGTTGAAGTTGTCCCCATGTTTAATTAAGCCACCTCATTATTCATTATGTGTGAGGAGTGCAAATTAACTTCATGCACGCTTTGTTTCGGTAACAGATGGGAGTAGTAATCAGCTGCACGCCTCGGCAGATTTACCCCCGGGAAGGGAACATACAGTACTCACTGGCTACAACAGGAGCTGACCAACAAGCGCCTTTCAGTCACCTCAGTACTTTGAGTAATACAGTATAACAAACGTAATATAACAGGTCTACAGAACGTTAGTTGGCACAGATAAGAGCAATCCCATTACAGGCCTGGAGTGGCCCAAAGAGTTCCAGGAAGTTAAGGTTCCCAGATTTCATGACAACGGCACAGGATGGTGGTAAGGTTGTCAGCCTTACACACCGGCCGTCTTTACCCGCAGCAAATGCTCCTGGTACTCATTTCTGTTAGAGCCTGAGTCGACCACAGGGGCAAAGTGCGATCGGAATGATTTTATGTCAATGAAAATTTGACACCAGCTGAGATCGAAACAGCGTCCTTCCGATTTGTAGCACAGTACCTTAACCATTGTGCCACCTTGGTCCCCTAGTTGGCACAGACAATGTTTAAGAACTGTGACTCATCCCTTAAGACAGTCAACGGTGAACCAACCATTCTCTGAGTCTTGCTGAATTCAGTACGACCTGCTACCTTGTCATTCAACCTTACTGTCATCGTAATTTTTTGTTTGTAAATAACAGCCTTTTAGCGACTCCAATTCACCTCACCCCTCTCAATGTGTGCATACAGAAGTGCGGCCCCTCTGTAGTTTGAAGTTGACCAGCCCTGTACTAGAAAGTTGAGTGATTCCCACGCTGTATCTGGAAGCTGTGGAGAAGAAAATGTCCTATGTCTGGCGGGAATCGAACCCTAGCCCGTAGGACAGTCACCATACCGCGAGAGCTATCTGGAGTCCGATGGCGAATGAGTGTTGGGGCATGTTGCTGCGGTACAGGTTCGCAGAATACGCCGTGCTCTGTGCTTCGTCTCACGGAGGTGGTCACATTACGCACACCGTAACTTCTGAAGATTCAAGTCAAGTCAACCCTGAAGATGGAGGCATAACGATCCTTCGAAGCGTCGGTAACTATTTACCAGTCGACAGGACGTCACATCCCAGAAGACGTGCATCTTTGGCAACATCCCTGTGATACCCTCCATTGTCGCACTATTTTCTTCATGTTCCAAGCCAACAGAAAGAAGATGTGTGCATTACGATATCCTCTTGGCAGTGATCTGAGCAGGCCGTGACGCAGTTGGTGGAGACACTGCGCTACAAGCCGGGAGGTCGCGGGTTCGATTCCCGATGGTGTTATTGGAATTTTTCATTGGCATCATTCTTCCGGCCTCACTATGGTCCTGGGATCAACTCAGCCTATGACACAAATATTTCCTGGGGGATAAAGGCGGCCGATGCGTAGGGCTGACAACCTTACCACCGCTTGTCTGGGAATCTGGTAGCCCCAGCCTACTGGAAACCTCTGTGCCTGTCCATGCCTGTACAGGAGTTGCTTTAAGTTTACCTTGGCAGTACCGCCTTGTGACAAATGACTGGATATAGGTGAACGGACGGGTAGCTATCAATCAAAACCGCGACGTTTCGGCAAACGGTTTTTGCCCCCGTCTTCAAGTGCAAGAGATACGAAGAAACTTCAATTTTTGGGCCTCTCGGCACAGGTGCTCCAGGGCATCAGAGCAGCTGAGTTTATCCTATCGTATCCTTAAGAACCCCAACACCGCAGGGATCTCTTCACATCCTCTAGAACTCCAACAACGCATATTTTCTAGGGGCCCAACAACGTACGATCTCAGCAAATCCGTCAGCGTCTCAGTATCGGTTGGGTCCCTTCAAATACTTTAGGGGCCTAACAGCATACGGATTTCTTCGTATCCTGTAGTGGGACAAGAGTGTATGGAGTTCTTCATATCTGTAGGGAGCCAAGAGCGTATGGAGTTCTTCAACTCCTGTAGGGGGCCAAGAGCATATGGAGTTCTTCATATCCTGTAGGGGGCAAAGAGCGTAGGCAGTTCTTCATATCAACAACGTAAGTATCTTTTCATATTCTCTATGCATTCAAGAAAGTAAGGATCTCTTCATAACTTCTGAGGGTCCAACAGTGTAAATAACCCATCGTACGCTGCAGGGGCCCAACAGATTGGAGATCTCTGCATATCCTCTACATTTCCAGGAGATCTAACATAAAGAGCCAAGACGACTGCTTCATTTCAGACGGACATTCCTAACGCAAACTGTTAATCATTCCTCCCCTTATACGGTCCACGCAAAGCGTCTTCTCCAAAACACCCCTCCCCCCACCTCACTATTATCCTCAGCCCTTTTTCTTCTGTTACTGCTAGACACCACGTTTTACACCCATACAGAATTACAGTTCTTTTTTCATGTTTTAGTCTTTAGATTTTTCGACAACCATTCAACAATTTTATTCTTTCGTAATTCAGGTATGTCTACAGCTTAGTATATACAGAATCATCTTGTGGTTATTAGATAAGGCAACTAAAAATTACTGTCATTGTAGGTAACTAAATGACGACGAAATGCTTTTTTTCTGCCGGAAGAAACAAAATGAGTACCTGTTCATTCTGGTTGAAAAGTTTCTACTCTATTGTTCTTAAAAAATATGTCCTCAGTGTTACCAAAAAAAAAGAGCGGATAAAATTTGAGGAAAACAAAGGAAGATGCACATTATTTACTGCGAGGTCACTGCGAGTTCTGCTGGCGGATGTGGGTGAAAATACGACGTGAAGTTACAGTCAGAAGGCTTAGAAAATGAGGCACGCAACTGCAGACTAGGTCACCATCGTCCGGAGGATGGACCGCTATTGTGACCGAGATAGTATTATAGCTGCTGACGAAATGTGAGGCAAATGCTGTCTGCTGCAACACGTCCAATTAATACTCGGGACACGAACCGTGAGAAAAGTGGTACCTGCGATTTCGTGCTGAACTGAAACACATTTTTCTTTACGGACATTAGTGTTAATGACGTCACAATATCCGTTCTTCCCTCCCCCATTCCTACACCCTAGAAGTGCTTCTAATTATACTTCAAGAGTTACATAGTTTGCGACTTACTGAAATGTTGCTTAATCAGAAGCAAATGTATTTCACTCCTGCTAATTCAGATCCTAACTAGTCCCTGTATTAAATCTAAGTTCCGTTTTGTCATCATATATGTAATTATTAGATAATACAACACTTCGCGCATAATTAATTAATAATCCTTGTGTTTATGTTCGACTCCACAATACAGCGATTTAAAAGAAGTGTCCCGCGCGTCATTTATGCTGCAGTCACGGGTTTGAATCCAGCTCGGATCACATATATTCGAATAGGTTTTGTTATTTAAAAGAGTGGCAGTGGATTGGCCACTTCCTCTTGCAACGCGTTCCCTCGAGGCCTAGAAAGTTCACTGTTATCAGAACTATATGTCGGAAACTTTGTACCTGAGGGGAGAAGGTGAAGAGAAGGGGCATGCTGATGGTGTTGTAGCATATTATGGTAATGATGATCAGGATAATGTCCTATACACAAGAAAGGAGACGTGACAATATGCTCAAATGTAGAGGAATAAGCCTATTTGTTGCTTATAAGATCTTCTCCATCATCTTGTTTAATAGGCTTATGCCCCATGTAGGGACAACCATTGGCGATTACCAACGTGGTTATCGCAGGGAACGGTCCACAGTAGACCAGATCTTCATTGTACGTCAAATATTTGAAAAATGTGGTGAACATGGAAAGGACAAACACCACCTCTTTATTGATTTTAAGGCGGCATATGGCAGCACAAATAGACGTGGCCTATATGCAGGCATGGAAGAGATGAATATGTCACGAAAACTGATTGCCTTAGCCAAGGCCACGATGAATAACCCTCAGTGTCGTGTTAAGATACAGAACAGACTATGGGAACCCATTAACGTTTAAGATGGAGTTCGACAGGGGGATACATTGGCTTGTTTACTGTTTAATATAGCATATAGTTATCAGAGATGCTGCTGTAAATATAAGAGGTACCATCTTTTATAAGTCTGTTCAAATTTTAGCATATGCTGACGATATTGACATAAGTGGAAGAACTCAGCTATGATTGAGGCATTCACAAGTTTAGAAAAAGCAGCTAAGAGCATGAATCTGTTCATTAAACAAGAAAAAACCAAATATATGCCAGTAACTAAGAAGAGCCATGCAGGTTATCCTCGCTATATTAATGTTGGACCATACAAATTTCAAGTTGTTCATAGTTTCGCTTACTTAGGGTCAGACGTTAATTGTAAAAGTGACATCAATGCAGACATCCAAAAACTTATCCTAGCCGCAAACAGGTGTTTCCACGGACTGAGAAAGAATTTGAGGTCCCACTTGACCTCAAAAAAAAAACACTAAAATATTTATGTATAAAATACTCATGAGACCTGTACTTACACATGCCTCCGGAACATGGCCTCTATCTAAAAAAATGAACGGCGGTTAGGTCTGTTCGAAAGAAAGGTGCTTCGATGTATCTTTGGAGCGAAACAAGAGAAGGAAACATGGCGAAAAAGACACAACTATAAACTACATGAAGCATTTAATGAATCAAACATTGCTAATTACATCGAAGTCAATAGATTAGCACGGGCTGGGCACTTGATGCGTATGAATAATGATAGAATTCTTTAAAAAATATTCAACACCAAACCGGATGGAGTAAGAAGATTTGGAAGACCGAAATTGTGATGGGAAGATAGAGTTGAACAAGATATGAGAACATTAGAGATCAAGAAATGGAAGAAGGTCGCCCTCGACAGGGATGAATGGGCAAAGCTTCTGAAGAAGGCCAGGGCCCATTAGGGGCTGTCGAGCCAATGATGGTGATGATGACGATGATGATCACGATCAGGATAAACATTACAAAGGGAGCGAATGAGCAGCAAATGAAGCAGGTTTGAAAATGGTGATGGTGGATGTAATGAAGCTTTAGTGGTTAGGTTGTTTGAAATCTGAATTTGTCCCTGAATTCCACGATCGTCGGCACTGGACACAGGCACACACACACACACACACACACACGTCTCCAGAAAAATAGTAATATTCAATCAACCAATCAGTTATACTCTAAAGCACAGTGGTTACTATAGTACTATTTGCTTTAACATTCGGAACTTCCAATTTTGCTCGTAAATTGCGTTAAGTGTGCCGTACAATGCTTGTAGTAAACAAATGTTGTTTCGCATAGCAGCATTAATTGACTGGTCCTGGCGAAACAGCAAATGTTTTTTTCTTGAAATAGTACATATACTTCATGCTCAACAAATTCAATGTACATATTAGTCTGAGAAATCGTCTCCAGTAAATGTGCTGTTGATCCTCACTCAACTTTAGGGTCATTCGATGGTCTCTACAGACATTTCAAGAAATTCTGCAACCGTTTCCGAATTTCGGGTAGTTAACTTCCGCACTGTCGTTCGGATAGATTGTAGGTCCTTCGGTCCCTCTCTGTGCCTCTAGACCAGTGTTTCTCAACCACCGGGCCGCGGCATCAATTATACCGGGCCGCGAGAGGTTCTCCTGGAATTTGTCATTTTAGTTTTCTAAGCAATTTTCATGAATACATGTTTTATAGTGGAAATATTCTGAGGAGAATAATATTCGTGAATGTGTCGAAAAACTTAGACCCAGATGGTGGCCTGAGGAAACTACAATACGCTACAAGATTTCATTAGTCCAGTGATCGATAACTAATTTAAATGCAATTTTATATTTGTCAACATGCCACACCGTATACATAAACGTACTAATACTTTTTATGATTATGCCATAATTAATTATTAATACTTATGTTAGTTTACTATATGAACTTAAAAAATGGGAAGGTATTTACGAGTAAATATGTTGGGACCGGGCCCTCGTCTTGTGAAAAAAGAATTTACCGGGCCGCGGTCTCACAGAGTTTGAGAAACACTGCTCTAGATCATTCATTCTACGACATGAATAAAATACGCCATATGGCTTCATGTTTATATGGAATTTTAAGCAGCCTGTGTCTCTGATACAGTGACGGAAACAAAACTTGGCATCCGATCAATGACAGGCAAAAAGACACAACAACTGCGCGCGGCTCCTACGGTTGAAGAGAATGATTTCGTTAATTAACCTTTTGACGCCTAATGTGAACTATAGTGGTCGTACTGCATCGCTAACCTCTAAAGTTTCATTTTATATATTTATTCAACAAATATAGGTACCGAATATTTTAAACACGGTATATACTCTCCTTTTTTTCTCTCTCTCTTCAAAATGCAGTTTGTTTCATAATTCTAACGTATTTGGTTCCTGTATTATTCACATTTTATATACAGAGTGTGCTAAAATTAAAAAAATAATTCCGGCGCCAAATGGTTAATTAACTTTTTTTTTTGCTAATTCCTGGCGGTCATAACATGAACTAACATAAATCTGGTTTATGTTCCAAAATACAGGTTGCCAGCGCAATAGCGTTAGTCCCAAAAATAATTTTGACATCCTATATATAAAAAAAAACTGATAAAGTGACGATAAGTTACATAAAAAATGGTAAAGCAGTCCCATTACAGGCCCGAGGTGCCCAGAGGGTTCCAGGAAGTTAAGGTTCCCATATTACGTAACAATGACCCAGAATGGTGGTAAGGTTGTCAGCCTTACGCACCGGCCGTTTTTACCCCCAGGAAATATTCCTAGTACTATTTATTTTAGAGGCTGAGTCGACTCCAGGGCCATAGTGCGATCGGAAGGATTATGTCAATGAAAAATTCCAATGACACCATCTGGAATCGAACAAGAGACCTTCCGATTTGTAGCACAGCGCCTTAACCACTGTACTACCGCGAAAGTGGCGATAAGGAATACATAAAATCTCCTCCTATTACGCAGAAAAAGGAAAACTCCGTATGCTATTAGCATCTTCGTCACACCTGTCTGAGAAACTGTACCTTACATTATTCCTTGTAGTAAAATTGCTGAAATGGCTAATTAACCCTCATCCTGCTAATGTGGAGAATATGGTGAGCTCTTAATAATGCCAGCAAATGGCAGATGGGATTTAACTCGGCGTTTAAAGAGTTAAAAAAATTACTTGATTAATGATGATTTTAATTATAATGATTATGATGACAACAGCAATAATAATAATGTACAATAAAATCCTTTCTTGTCGTGGACCAGAATTGTAACCCATAACATTACACAAATTACAACATGCATTCGATTTCGTAGTTTTGTGGAATACAAATTTTTACTTCATAATGAAACTACGGGAAAGGGACAGGTGGTAGGCTCTTGTGAATGAAGCAAGGAACCTTCAAGTTCCATGAAACGTAGGGAATTTCTTGATAGGCTGAGGATTCGCTACCTTCTCAGGAAGGACTCCCATGGAGTTAGTTATTTTAATGGATCTTAGTTTTACAGAAATTTATCCGCGCAATGTCGAAGTTCCGCGGAACATAATTTGGTAACCACAGGTGAAGTTGCGATAGGTATAAACATAAAGACTCAATGTCGCATTTCGGCAGGTAAAGCGCACAGTAAATCGCTCATATTTCAGTTTCCATTTAAGTGCTGGCCCTTATACAACGTACATAATGACAAAGGGACACGACTGTCGCCGCTCAATTCCTCACAGGTAACAAAGTCTTCCTCCAACACCAGCTATTTACCCCTTAACCGAGAAATTCTCCGCGAACCAGAGCTTTCTTAATCGCAAAAAAAGCTCGAGGAAGTGAGATTTGCTTCCTTTGCGATTTTACGCAGAGCAGAATGGACATGGGATCGCCGCTCTCTCCGGTCATTGCCAATTTTTATATGGAAGATTTTGAGAATAGAGCCCTACAACTAGCCACATACAGACCAACATGCTGGTATAGATATGTGGATGACTTTCCTCTTACCCTGACAGAATGGACATGTCTCGCCGACGTTTCGGGACAACCTATCAGTCCCATCTTCGAGGGTCAAGCAGTCCAAGAAGACTTCAGTAAAGAAAGTTCAGCCTACCTAGTCTCGCAATTAAGTAGATAGCACTCCCGCAATTTATTCGAGAGGTCCTGTTTTCAAATATCAATATTACGTGCCCAAAACTAGGCCACAGACATACCTGTATGAGAATACAAGCAGCTAGTTGGTTTGTACTTCGATCGTGGGACCCGGTCGACGCAGTAGACACTGTTTTCAACATTCCCTGGAGAACAGCAGCTGTTATGTGACAACTCGAAGCGCTCGTTGTAGAAGTCCTCTTCTTCAACACCGTTGACCAGTCCTATGGACCCACTCTGTGCCGGCGACGAAGGATTGTTCAGGTAGCAAGACAATTGTTTCGTCACATCTTCATCATCGGTGTCAGGACATGAGCGACGGTTAAACTGTGGTACATAATAGAAGTCAGATTGTGATGATTCCAGTGCAGGAGTTGATCCGGCAACATAATCCGTTTCAGCGTCAGTGGTACAATGACGCCTCATAAACGCGTAATTTTCTAGGTCCCATGGATCAACATAATGGCGTGATGTTGATGTCGATATGTTACTTAATATATCTCCCTCAGCAGTTCTTGGTGCACTGTAATTTCTGTTGCTGGTTGGTACATCCGACAGGCGTCGTTGTCGATTAGATTGCGGAGTCCAATACGTCGAAGAAGCTGGTCTTGCAACTGGAGGCATTATTCCTTCAATTCTTCTCAATTATAGAACTTATATCCGCAAAGGTGTTCGTTTCGTAACATTTAAAATGTACCATTTATCGTAACTCTTAGGTAAAAGTATTTTTTTCCTGTTACCCGATTTGACGTGACTTAATTCGCCCTCACTGGTATACAGCGCTCCTAAATACATCTACAGAGTTAACAACACAACCAGCGACGCGGGCTCCCAGTGGCCTACTGATCCTTGCTCTCCAGTACAAACTGCGTTGCCTTTGCTCCCCTCTTCTGCTATCGAATCAGCGAGTCAATCCCACTTTCCCATTCTGTGGACTGGCAGCTTCCAGACACAAATCAAGTACTAGCGAAACTACAGATTATGACTGGCAAACAGTAACAGTTTAATGAGAGTCTCAGCATCACACTCAGTGTGAAAAACAGAACAGTCATTGTATATATGGAATGTGTCTACCTTACGTACTACGATTTACGTAAAATCGAGGACTCTGCACATTCCCATCCCCCCCTCCCTTTTCGCCCGTTGCAATGGTTCACTTGCTGCCAGTTATATATTTGTAAATTAAATATCGTTTAATATGAATACGGACCCAGAGGAATCTCTCTTCTGAGACGTGGCCAATGACACAGCCTCCTCACATCTAAATCCTCAACAACACCGCTGTATAACCTCAAATCGTACGTCACTTCGAGACATACCGGACTTAATGCATGACATTAATTATATTACAAAATGGAAGTGTAAAGCAAAATAAAAACTTACATCCTCACATGCTACACCTCAGACACCAAACACTTACCAGTTCTTCAGCAAATCAGTCCATCCCCTCTGATCCCTAACTTGAGCGAGGTTAAACCAGTTCAACAACTTTCTACCATACTTATTCAAGATCCCTTTCATTTGACACCACTGTATATGTTGGTGTTCCAAGTAGACGCCTCCTAGGATATAACCCCATTTGTGGCATTTTCAAGGGGGTTCTCCACGAACACAGAGTTTTATAACTGTTGCCTATCCTCTTCATTTTCCACTTCACTCCTACCAGATTTAAACAGGATAAAAATTAACCAAAAAGGATATTTGATTATGATGGAAGAACGCCCCTCCTACCATCTTTGTTCGTATACACATACTACTACTACTACAAGATATATCAAAGAAAACGAAAGCAAAGTCATGCCACTCCTGATACTATCACAACGTGGATCTAAGTTCACAACAGGTGGCATTTATGGCAGTGGAACACATGGATCAAGTGGAGCCATACGGGCAAATTACAATGTCGTAAGTCTTCTGACCGAGAACAGCAAATGGTTTAATCTTTAATGGATAAGTCCTACATCAACAAATAGCGCAAAAAATGCAATGCATGTATTACGTCAGACTGAGGCGCGTTCACCTTTGTTGCCGTGGAAAAGCAAGAAGTTTTAAATATTCTGAAAGTGTGTGTCTATTCTTGTCTTCGTTTTCCGAGACCAAATCGCATCGTATCCATGCCGTTTTATGTCAACCGTGGCCTCTCTGGATCTACCACACTTTTACACATTATTTCATTGACAAGTTTTTTTTTTTTTTGGGGGGGGGGGGGTATTTAAAACAAAATGTTTTTT
>Ga0136643_10017860_pt1 | contig 10686 bp, 4 predicted proteins | sample TergutLab28metaG_FD_96883 | JGI IMG/M metagenome (GOLD analysis project Ga0136643, IMG submission 96883) | Labiotermes labralis P1 segment gut microbial communities from Petit-Saut dam, French Guiana - Lab288 P1 (version 3) (version 3) | ecosystem: Host-associated > Arthropoda: Insects >... | reverse complement strand
TGCACTAGGAAGTCCAGCTGGAAGTCGAACCCCCCTTAACCTGGGTCCCGGATCGGCCACGCAACTCCCCCCCCCCCCTCCGCCGCGCCTGTGTGATCATCCGGCTGTATTCTTCCGCCAACTCCGTCTCATCGCGTGTTCAAAAACTTCGTTATTTCGAAGTTTTATTTTTTTCAATTAGCTTGAGTCTGAAGTAGCGGAACTTGGAATTCCGCAAGTCGGGTAATGCCTGTATGGATGTTACGTTATTAATCAATTTAGTAGTATTAATACATTAATTCAGTATGAATGGATGATTCAGATCTTTTGAAATGTTATGCTCTATCGTTGGCATATATTTCCCGACGTTTCGAAGGATCGTAGTGCAATCATCTAATCTAGTGTCTTCTTCGTCTAGCACTTTCTACAGTAAGACCTTCGAATGTCTCATTGTGACAGAGTGAGACACGTTTAGATCTTCAGATCCCAGTGTTAGTATATGGTGCCAGCTGCTGTTAACTGTAAGAAATTCTGCTCGTTGCCACATCATCCCTTTACATATTTCGTATGGTTCTCAGAACAAACCGCGATTATTACCTAACTGGCCTTTGTAACGGTCGCGGAACGTGCAAGCTGTCACGTAGGAACTGTATCATTCCGATTAACTTCAGCCTTCAGTGGCTAATACAGGGGCGAACAAGTCCTGGGATCTCTATCTCCACGGTGACTGAATTGTGTGCGGTGGCAACTGACATTAGTGCGTCTTCACTATGGAAATTTGTTCATGTCACCCTTCTGGCGCCTAGAATTTTGAGGTGTCTCCTAAATTTTTGGAAAATATGTGCACCCCTTGGTTTATTTAACAAAAGTTTCGTCTATTGAGGCTGACAGCCTGGAAGTTAATTTGAAAGACAGCTAACGAGGGTCCCGAATAAAATTACTTGGCCATCCCTGTTTTAATGTGGTCTATTATCTTACGTTTAAACGACGGCATGCAGTGATGTCATGCTCCGTAGCGTACTAATACCGTCGTCAGAGTTACGAAATAGAGTTATCTGCCTTTGGCCGACAGATAGAATGAACCTGGGACAAAGGCACGGTATCGTCTGAGGGCTGCGCACTGGGCCGTTCAACAAGAAGGGACACAAGGTCCTTTTAGAAAGCGTGGCCTACAGTGGCGTACCTTGCAGTAGCACTACAAGCATATACCCGACTTTCACAAAGCGAACTCATAATAGTGAGTACAGAATTTACGTGTTGTTTCCGTGTCGTTTCGTTGAATCTTTTGTATTACGTAGGCACTTTCGATTAAAATCTTTTATTGGAAAATTTGCATTAAAGTTTTTCGGGCGAAGAATTTACCTGTCTGAATCTCCATTATATGTCACGGATTTGTGGTCAGTGAAGTTTAAAATCGGACGGACGGCTGGCTGCATATGAGAGCTGAGGTTCATGTAGCAGTGACTGCAGCTTGGCAGATGGATACTGCCTCTCGGAGAAACGTACTGCCACCTTCGCTAGGATAGTGCCCAGATGGTGACAACAGTTTCCTCAGAAACGTACCAGTGTGCCAAACTACAAAGCACAGTTGAAAACTGAACTTTCGTACGAAAAGCTGGGCTTGTTGCTGGGATGGAAGAGAAAAGCAGTACATAATTACAGGTCCCTTGGAGATCTCTAAACGAGTATTTCCGTGGAAGATTGAGGGTATATGAGTACACAGTTAGGGCACATGAGACCTGTTAGGGTAATACATTGTAAGCTTCGGACATAAACGAAACTGGCTCAGAAATGTCTTCTTAGTAGTGCTGAGGCTTAGAATTCAGACATTCAGGAGGTACCCTAATTATACCAATGTAGTGTAGTTATACACTCTGATTGGATTCGCACGCCACTGAAGCAAGAGAAAAAGCCGTAGGCCCAATATATTAACTGCAACACCATTCACAAGACACCAAGTCGATGTCAGTGTGCATATAATTTGTAAGTCCCTAAGTACTGTAATCCTTGTTAAGACATAGCTATCTCTGAATTGTTAACAGCGGCTTGCTAATGAATAGTTGCCCATATTTTAGAGGCAATATATTACACAGTAGACTCTTGGCTTTCTCTTATATATGCTCCAGCCTTAACTGAAGTAGTCGTACTCTTAATGAAAAGCCTTCCTCCCCCTACCCTACCCATCCTCTATGAAGTTATCTCAAATACATACTACAGACACTGTTCCACCCTCTCCCCAACTCCTCAACCTCTTAATACCATCTTCTGATATCTACTAGAAACATTAACCTTACAATGTAAGGCATTAATGTCTCTTTTAAATAAAGGCGTTTTCAAATTGTCCCCGAGATTCTCTGAGTCTCGGTTCCTTCGTATTTCACACTGCAGAACATTGTTTATCTTCTGCTTTTGCAGAAGGGATTATTTTGAGGAATAATGGGGGAAGGTTGGATATATTACAAAGTTTATCAATTGAATCATTCATATCAGGTAGGCCATGCCAGCCTACTGGCGTCATAATGCCACAGCCTTTCTATTCATGTCTCCCGACTCAGTTATTCACAAAGTTTTAGGATAGAAAGCTGTAAGGTTCTTTGATTGAAGTGTCTTCCACTTCAGGAGAAGAGACACGTGCCTTAAACATTGCTATACAATACCTGAAGGAACAACTGAAACTCATCTTTCTGTAGCAAATTTAATTGTAATGAAATAATTGTATGGTCTGTTCGTAAGCAGATCTGGTCATCTTGATGGACATCATACCGTTGTGCTTCCAACGGTGATTAAATAATCAGTTTTAGAAGGTGATATAAACTTTACGTTTTTTGAACCGTGCATTGTGATATACATATGCAATAAGAACCAACAAAATCCACATATTTTACATTTATGATTTAATAAATTATAGCGTCTTCGACGTATTTCGAAACATGTCGAAGACACTATAATTAAATTAAAACATTAATGTCAAAAGTGCGCATTTTGTTGGTTCTTACTACACACGGTGATATAACTGATTATTTGGAGATCTGGTCTTTCTTTATCATGCCACAGAAAAATATCATGTAGTGACATAAAAAGCCACTGCGATAGTATTGCACTTTTGAAAAAGAATAAAAAACAACAGCCTGCTTGCAGTGTTAGAACAAAACTTGATTTTCGATCTATGACAATTTAATCTTATTTTGCTTGTCACGTCTAAAGCTATTCCTTGACTGACCTGGACAGGCTCGTAGGACTCCTGGAGCTTGAGGCTCCCAGAATTTCTAGACAATGGGCACAAGAAGGTGGCAAGGTTGTCAGCCTTACGAACCGGCTGCCTTTACCCCCCAGAAGATACTGCTGATGCTCATTTTGTTAGAGGACGAGTGAACTCTTAGTGCCATGATGTGGCCGGAAGAATGAAGTCAATAAGAAATCCTAGTGACCCCATCGGGAATCGAACCCGAGACCTTCCTACTTGTAGCTTAGTGTCTCAGCCGAGTGCACCACCTCTTAACGTCTGTAGCTGCCTCAGAGACCTTTTTCCACCTTTTCTTGGGCTTCTTCTACCTCTCCACTATTATCTGAGCTATGTGTACTCATCCTATTTCCACCTCTCCATACATGTAGTGACTTATTCACCTATATGATCGCTTGAAGCTTCCATCTTATTTAAGCCTTTAGTTTTGACGGCATGTGTGCGTATATCAAGCTGATACGCTTAAACGTTTTCCTTTTACACCTTTTTCCCCAAGTACTTTTACCGTTGGTCGAACCATTATTTTTTAAAGTTTCAAAACGTAGTACTGTATAGCCGATTACGTTATTTCAGTGTAATATCTGTGCATTGTTCAGGTTTAGATGATTAATTTTGATTCATAATTTAATAATGTTACTGAAGATAAAAATCGAGGACGTAAAAGCTTTACGCTGAATTCGAGTAAAAATGTCCGTGTGGCAACTGTCACATCCATCGCACTGAATTTTGTAAATTAATTTCTTCATGGTCAGGTATCTGAAAAATTAGTAATAAGCGGATTGTATCTCTGGCGATTGGAGGTCAGGTGGCTAACAAAAATAGCCGCTTCAGATTCCGTCCTGTCACAGTCATGCGTGATGCGGTATTCTTATAATGAAAGCCAACGAGATGCAGTATTTTTCGAATTCATTTCATAAAGTACTCTACATGTTTCGGAGAGGTCCACTGTCCATCACAAGGAGTATCTCAACACTGTATATACATGCAATAGGTATTTGTCTTGCTAGTTCTATTGGCGTCTGCTAGGAGTATCTCAACACTGTATATACACGCAATAGGTATTTGTCTTGCTAGTTCTATTGGCGTCTGCTAGGAGTATCTCAACACTGTATATACACGCAATAGGTATTTGTCTTGCTAGTTCTATTGGCGACTGATAGCAGACGCCAGCAGAACTAGCATGAAAAATACCTATTGCGTGTTTACAGTGTTGAGATACTCCTGGTGATGGACAGTGGACCTCTCCGAAACATGTAGAGTACTTTATGAAATGAATTCGAAAAATACTGCATCTCGTTGGCTTTCATTATAAGAATATATCACGATGCACGGTCCTCTGAATGTCAGAATGCGTGTTGCGGTCTCTTATTACGAAGAAGTTACCGACGACCGGGTTATGACGGCTTAATTCGCAGTCGATGACGGAAGTTCCACTGCCGAAAGTCAGATGGATTACTGCATTCTATGTAGTTTATTTTTGATAATGATTTAATTGTGCAAACCTGTGTTGTGCTGTATAGCCGGTAGTTTCTAGAGTTGCCTCGAGTTTAAATCTGTCACTCAAACGATTTGTCACCAAGAGCCGTTAATATCTAATTAGCGTAGACGACCAGCAGATCCATATTTTTAGACATCTGCAGCGGGTGTGTGTATGAAGGGGTGCAAGCTGACTGTCCGGTAACGTGTATTTCCTTGACCTGCACAACACGACAAATTGCAAATTAATTTCGAATCAGATAAGCATGCCAGATATGTTTCGAACGATCAGATCCATTTTAATACGCAAGCCGTTGTAATTTGCGCATTACTGCAAAGGTTCTTAGAGCGAAATGTATTGTTATGTAGACACGCGTTGTTTTCCTCAAGAAACTGTTTGTTATGTACCGACCCTCCCCTACGTACGAAATTTTAAGGTACGCAATTTCGAACTGAATGCAATTTTATATGAAGTCAAAACAACTGATACAACATTTCTAAACACGCGCCGGATTTTTATTTGCGGAAACGAAAGGCAATGAGACGAAGGTAGCGGGAAAATGCTGCACTAAATTAGCGTATAAAATATAAGCCAGTGTAACTGCTAATTGTATTGTTATTTTCAGAGAGACTTGCTATTTTGTATCTGTAGTAGTAGGAGCAGCAGTAGTAGTAGTAGTAGCAGTACTAGTAGTAGTTGCAGTAGTAGTAGTAGTAGTAGTAGTAGTAGCAGCAGTAGTAGTAATAGTAGTAGTAGTTGTTTCGTCACAGTTATTTCCTCTCTTCTGTAAGTTATGGATAGGGGTTCATTAGGCTACGTGTTCAGTGCATTATGACGATCGACGTAGGTAGTGAATTTTATTTAAATATTGTTACAAAGAAAGTATGCACAGCATGTTGAAGGACAAAGTGCAAAATTGTCACCTTAACCGACGTGAATAAATATTGACACAGTGACACAAGTGAAACAGAAGTGAATGTAAATAAGTGTAAATAACAGCAGTGAAAATTTCTTTAAAAACATTCTGCGACTGTCGGTGTGCTAATTACAGCATAATGTGCTTCGGTCGCTTATGTTTGTATTTCTTGTGCATAGTAGTCAGGTCAGCTAGAGTATAATTCCTAATTGTTGTACCGGAGGGTTGGGGTGTGAGGGGCAGTGAGCAAAAATTTGGCTGTACGTCGGTGGATGATATCGGTGATGGGCTGAATGTTGAGAGTGTCGTGCAAGTGGACAGTGGGGGTAAGCCTGGGATGATTACCGATGACTCGGAGACATTTCGACTGGATAACTTGGAGTCTGAGGTAGTTGGAGGAGCATGTGGAGTCTGGGTGGCGTAGGTAAGATTGGTTAATGTTCTGTGTGTGTCTGTTGTTGAGGATCTGAGTAACTATTTCAGAATGTTTGTGTATCTATCTGAAGTGAGTAAGAAGTAAAGTAAGGAGCGCGAAAAAGCAAGAGAGAAGGGAAGGAAGAATGAACGAAAGAACAAGTGGGGAAGATCAAACGTGTAAGATAAAGCAAAATTAAAAAGGAATAAACTGTACAAGTGAAAGAAACCGACGAAGGAAGTGAAGAGAAAAGAGGAAAAGAGAAGAAAAAAGGGAAGGTAAGGCAAGAAAAGTCGTCTCTGGGTGGAACATGCTGTGTAGGCCTACATGTACTTAATGCTGTCGGATTGTTAACGCTTGCAGTTCGGGCGAGTGTAGTTAACGCACATCCAGACAGGACACTCACATTCCATAATGGAAAACGAGAGCCTTCAAGTAAAACAGAAGTTTTTCTAATGGGCGAGCCAGTTGCCTGTGGACAAGCGGCCTAGAATATAATGTCCCTGAGCTGCCATGCCAGCAGATTGGGTCAGTTTCATGTACGTAAATCGAAGGCACTGAGTTGTACAGACTCATCAGATTGGCTTCCCGAAGAGCTGCACTGATCTGGGCCCTTTGGATACCTCTCGCGTTCTTAAAGTAGAGCATCGTGGGCTAGAGCGGCGGGAACTTGCTGGCACAGCGTTACCACTGGTTGATGACGACGAGGGGCACTAGTCCACCCTGGATCACACCCGCCCGCGTGGCACGTAACGTCCGTGCGTGGAGGAAGGAGGAGACGGTCTCACCAGGGGAGCTGGGACATTGTGAATGGCCAGCCTGTAGAGGAGCCAGCTACCAGTAAAGTGCCCAAGCCTTGGCCAGAGCCAGGAAAGCCGCAGCTGATATTTTCTTCTCGTGAACTGTCTTGCCGACTTCTTCCACGAGACGCCAGATGCAGCACAGTGCTGTGTCTGGTTTGGAACCCGAGCCGCTCATCACGCAACAGCCCGCGCCAGCTTACTTTGCTTAAGTCCTTATCAAACAGCTTTCAAGTCGTGCCAAGCTAACTTATGGGTCATTAAGACAAATGCTCCGTGGGTTTCTTTCCTGGCTTATGTGTGGGCATCACGCGCGCGTCTCCATGCTGCTGGGTAATAGTTGCTGGGGAGGACCGGATTAAGTAATATCCCTCGCTTGGGCAGATGTCTTAGGGCACTGTTCCGTATTACCGTTCAGGCGTGAGGGCCTTGCGAACCTTGACACCAGTCGTGGCCTCTTCGACGTCTGCGGCATGGCTGACTTCGGGCCACTTATAAGAGTGTACTTGAATTGTCGCATCGCCTCTTCACCCATCTCAGATACTGTAGGCACCGACGAGTCTTTTACTGGCTGAACCTGAGCCTCAAGACTGTGTAGCCCGGACCTTTGCCTTCTCAGAATCTAGGAGGGCCAGTCCTCGGGTAAATATTTTGTAGTTCATTATTTTACAAGTTTCTAATCTGGATTTTAATTCCTGATAGAATTTCATGCAGTAGATGACAGTTAAAAGGAACTGTGAATTCCATGTGTTATTTCCATAAATTCTTACTAATACTGCAGGCTTTCCTACGTCGATAAATGAGTATAATTCTAATAATGTTTCACAAAAATTGTTGTTTGTTAATATTTTATGTTATACCTGCAAATAATAGGCTTCTTGTGTGCGTTTTTGCTTCTGTTTTTGACAGCCCAGATAACACTCTTATTGCTTCACTTATTTTGATCTGGTTTATTTCATCTATTACTCATTTGGTTAAGTATTTCTGCCCTTCATGTCTCCATTCTTTCTTTCATTCTTTCCCTCTTTTCTTTAGTCCTTTCCTTCTTTGTTTATCTCTTTCTTTCCGTCCCTTCCACCATCATGATTTTTTCTTTGTTTTATTTACACCACAAAAGCAGTTGTGATGCTGTGTTCTGTGATATAGCGACCCCCTCTTCTCCTTCTTACAGACAGCCAAGAGAGCGTTTTTCCATGTTGTACATGCCATATCGTAAATAGCCAGTAGCGATGGCTTTACATATCTTATATGAACTTCTATTGGTGTAAAGTAAATTATAGGAGGTGGTTCGACATTAAATGGCCCGCGGACGGAGGTTGAGGTAACACAGAAGCACGAGACCAAGACTCCGCAAATATTGCCCAAAGAGGAAACAAGAAGGAACGACTCGTTTGGTTCTTGGGCAGGTGGCCTGAACAGGTTATCGTTGGTGACGTAAATTGTGGGGTCATGTGGGAGGCCAGACTCTACAGCAGCTGATCTCTGCGCGGTGACCAAGTAATAAGAAAAATAAATAAACCGGTGTTGGTCAACCCACGGTTCTCCACTCATAGATATAACCAGGTATATATTGTACCAACGGCACAAACGAGTGACTAAAGACGTAATCTGTCTGTCCATACGTACGCGTCATCTCTGAAGGATGTCAACGAGTTTCGATTAAATTTCGTACTTGCGTCCACACAAAAAATTATCGGGGGAATTTAATTTTAGTTCATGCATATTTGGCATCACTACTTTGCATTAATACAAATCGGGCCGGACTTTCTAAAACAACTTGTAATGAAGCTGCTATTCCATCCTTGTCCGTCACGACTGCACACATAGGGCGTCGCTGTTGTACGGACATCTTCTGTAAGGAAACTGAAGTGTAGGCTACTTCCGTAAAGGGTAGGGAGGATTTAATATTTGTGTATATGTTGTATTATGTGGGTAGGGGGAACGCGTTTCGGCGCCCATTTTTAATGTTTATGAATATGGTATGGCGTCTCATATCTAAATATGGATGTCCATTTTATCGTGTCCCTGATCACAGCGGCTATCGTGGGCGTTTTATCGTATTAGAAGCCTACACCCTCCGAGAATTTAGAGTCCACTTTACCCCGAACCACTTCTTACCATAATTCATAGAAGAGTGTCGAATTGATGTAAATTTCTGGTGGATACAGGTTTCCTTTGTGATATACGCCCTGTGATCAGTAGCACGCTACATTGCACATTCTGTCTATCAATAGTCGTTAATTTATTTTGAAGATAAAAACATGTGTTGGTCGTACTGACAGACACACACATCGCCATCTTTATGAACACGTACGCATAGCCAGTAGGGAACTAAGGTGATATACGAGTAGTGATAGAGGGTAACTGGATCGGAGAAGGCCTAAGTGAAAGACCTTTCCTGTTGTTGTAGCAATGTAAAAATATTGAACGACATGAACGGTCATTGTTGAGGTTCATAATGAGTGTGAATTTACCGTCACGCCCTTTACGATGTGACGTTTCGACACAGGGTCACATATAGTTTGCTTTACAAATCTCTTATGAAATTACATAATTTAGTTCCTCGTTTTAAATGAAGGTTTATACCCCCGACTCGAATGGTGAGGAATAAAAGTATGTACTTAAATTGCATTCGGTTTGTAAAGCTTGCGTAACTTTTCGGCAAAACATTTAAACGTGTTGTATAAATAAAATAAAACAAATAAGCATAAGGAAGAAATAGAGAAATGTAAAGGGATGTGTTGAAGATAACAGCTGGACGAGTGGAATCTAAAAAGACCCTCTCGCCTCTCTTTCTGTTTATATATATATATATATATATATATATAAACAGAATATATGCATATATATATATATATATACACACATACTCGTATATATGAAATATATTGGTCTCAACCGACGTCAAAAACACACATAAAGGAATAAGAAGGGAGAAGCAGAAAATGTGTATTTGACTTCCCCGGAGATGACAGTTAGGTATGCCAAGCTGAAATATAGACCGAGGGGGGGATCGAAACGCAGGAGGGCGTGTGGAATGTTGCTGGGAAGGGGGGGTGTATGTCACCGCCTTGTTTATGCGAACGTCTCTCTACACGCAACATCCACCACTTCATTCTGAAAGCTCCTCACCAGATGTCATCCTCGTGTCATCGATTAGCTACACATTTCAAGTTCCAGAACAGAATTTACTGCGTCGGGTATTTGGGGTATGTCCGTGGCTGCAGACAAGAAGAAACACTCTGCAGAATATCTTGCTGTTGCTAGTTATGGTTTTGTATGCACGTCCTGCGAATACCACAACATAACGGCAGTATTGGTGAAAGCCTTTTTATCTGTCCTATCGCATGAAGTACCTAAGATGAGCATACTATGAACATGTCTTATCCATTGGGCCACATCGTCTACTTGACATTGGATGTCTTCATTAAAGTGGCTCGTTCCCTAATTTGCCAGCAACTCGAAACTAAGTTTATCATTAAAAAGAGAAAGTTTATTTTATGAAAATACAAAACGTTTGGTACGCATAAAACTTATTAAGCCCACGATTTCTGTTTGCGACGTTTTTCCATTTAGTGAATATTTAACGAAATCCTACACCGAAGCCTTTCAGACTAAACAGTTCAAAATCTGTAACGCGATAAATTTGTAGCAGCAGGATTACGGTCTTATGGGTTGTGACACGGCGTCGGTGGGCAGATAGCTCCCGAGGTTTCGAAGGAGCATGTCACCGACATCTGCAAGAGTTTAATGTCCCTGAATCTTCGTCCTTGAGCCCTTGAAGGCGACGTGTTTCTTCAGAACATAGGGAGCGTCTTATGCAGCGACGCTGGGCCACATCCCACGAAACAGGAATCC
>Ga0136643_10017859_pt1 | contig 10687 bp, 8 predicted proteins | sample TergutLab28metaG_FD_96883 | JGI IMG/M metagenome (GOLD analysis project Ga0136643, IMG submission 96883) | Labiotermes labralis P1 segment gut microbial communities from Petit-Saut dam, French Guiana - Lab288 P1 (version 3) (version 3) | ecosystem: Host-associated > Arthropoda: Insects >... | reverse complement strand
TTAAGTTCCCCTAAGACAACCTGAAGATGGTCAGTACAGGCCGAAACATGTAGTTGTCCATTATATAGTCATTAAATACACCTCATGTGACACAGTTGTGTTTGACTACATACAATTTTCCAAGTTGGGAAATACTGACAGACAGCAAAACGTATTTAGTGAAAATTGGACACTTAATTGACAATACCTCTGCAACATAATAGTGCATTTTCAATTGAAATCTAAAAGTCTCTCCTTTTGTTTCTTAAAAATTTTTTATCGCTATCAATGCCAATTACATTCGAAGTGCTTGAATCTTTTACTTGAAGGAACATACAGGAGGATTTCGGAGTGTTTTATTACCCTTACCCTTCCTCCAACCCTTCAAGCTTTTTAAATATAATTCTATTATATTCCATAACAAAAGAAACCATGGCGTCTCAACAGCGCATTAGACCGTAGTCAGAATATCCCATTCTTCATTTCCGGCATTTCCCGGTAGATTTCGCAGTAATCTTCACTGATAGAGCCGCCACCAATTAGCAAAGGCCTATGGCAACTCATTACTACACACTGCATTCAGAAGGGTTCCAGTCAATGAGTAAGTGATTATTACGACCTACAGCTGTCGCCATAACAAACTGACACAGCTGGTAATAGCCTGCGACATACCCTTAATGATAAAAGCAGCCAATTTAAATTTTGTCGAAAGGAAATGAAGTCTTATTCAAGAATTCTCCATGTAAATATATCAATCAATAAATAATTATATATATATACAATGGCCATAAGAGAGAATTTTCTGCAGTCTCTCTAGACAAAGTTACCTCAAAGAAACACCACCTTTTCATCTCATGAACAACATGATTGAGTTTCGTAATTGCATTTAGGTTCATCTCTTGAGAGTTTTTATCAGGGATGCAATTTTTTTTAAGTCTACTGGACAACTCAAAACTCCAGACTGAGGATCTACAAATGTTAGGCGTCACAGTAAAACTTTTGTCGCCAGGACCACCCGAAACCCGGAATTTGGTCACCATAGTTTAAAATTTCCAGTCGGGAATTAAAGTCTTACAGAAAAAATATCAAATTATATAAAGAGTTTTTGGTAAGTGAAGTGGGGTAGATCTGACTGCACGTCTCTATTGTACTGGATCAGCATGAAGGTCAGCTCACTGCATTATTTAGAATCCTTTTTTGAATGGAAATAGGCACTGGACTGCACGAAATATGGTAGAAAATTTGTGAAACATTTTATTCATAACCGTGTTCACAAGATCCCACCTCGAAGTCCAGTCATGAGCCAGATATATCCAATTTTCAAGCTAATGCTGTTTATTTAATACCTTTGTTACTACTATCATCCAACAAATACCTAAGGTAAAATAAATCTAATTTCATAACAGAAGTTTTGGACATTTTGACTACCTCATGTTTAAAACCACATGGTAGTTCAAGGGGAACTACAGTCTCCATCATAAGATTATCTCACATTTTTTAATAATTCAGTCTTCATAGAACTTACTGTTTGGTACTACACTTGTGTTTGCATTATTTCTTGGAGTTTTATATCTTTCCACTTGACACCGGCACATTCCCAAAATTTACTTTCCTTCGAATCTTAAATTACTCTTTTCGTTTTCAGTGCTTTTCTTTATCTCATGCTTTTTCTTCCTGATAATTTTATTGCAACTTAGTGAGAATTTCCAGTGTTTTGTCCCAGAATTTCTAGTTTAATTTTCAAATTTTAATTTTCCTTTTAATCTTTTTTGTTATCTGAGGCGTTTGACTTCTGTCCTTACGAGCATGTTTACTAGGTACAGGTTGTTTTTGTATCGAGGGATTGTGTCTAACACAGGCGTGAAACCACGTCAAAATTCTAAGCACCAGAAGCTTAACATGAAGGAAGTTTCATAAACATGAAACACAAATATTAGTCGCCACGCTAAGTGGGAGTTTTGCACCCCTGTGTTAACGGGCCCATTGGAAATGCTTCTTCCTTTTCCCTCCGTCCTTCAAAATGTAAGCAGATACACTATTAAAAATCTGTAGCATTTTTAACCTGAGACGATAATTACACTTAAAATTTAAGTTAAGGATGCGAGTATACACCAAGGTTAGCATTATTTAAGATAATATTTATTTAGTCCCCAGGTTGGAAACAGATTTATTTGTGCTATTTATTAATATTGTCCTCCATTTAGTGACTGTGTTTTGAAATTTGTCTCTTCCCTGCAGGTTTTCAGACAACAATTTTGCAAAAATGTTCTATTTCTCAAATTCGAGATACCAACCTGGTCGTTCTTATTCTCCTCGATCACATGACCAGAAAAATGTTTACGCGTAAAATTAAAAAAGCATTTACAAATGGTTTTATAAATAAACTGATCACAGAACTCCGTTCTGGATGCCAGTGTCATGTAAAAACTTACTGAAATGTCAGTCGACGCCTATCGTCAGTCATTCTCACATTCATACCCACAATTGTCAATGACAGCGTGTCATTATTGTCCGACATTTCGAAATGAACAAAGATTCGCTAATCAGCCTAAATTGTTTGCCATAAACAGCTGGTGATATTTTATTATTTAGTTTCAAATTTCGAAAACAAATTCAATGTAGGAAATAGTTTCCAAATGTGTTTAACTGAAGTGTGTTATTAAGTCTGAACTCCCTAATTTTAAAGAAGGTATAATATATTTCTTCGAGATGAAATGATTTTACTTTTTAAATTCAATTGAGTAAATTCGACAACATGCACGGTGTAACAATGAAAATATTCAATTGAGTATGTTTAGCTTTTTATTAATTATTATTAGAATACATGACAAAGAAATTAATAGATGAGTGTGAATTGTGGGACTTAAAGTTAAGTATTAAAAAAACTAAATAAATGGCCATAGGAGACATATTGAGAGATTTACAACTGGAAGACGAGAAGGGGATAATAAGCCATGTAAATGAATATACCTATTTTGGATAAGAATAACCAAAGATGGAAATCACGAGCCAGAAATTAATGATAGAATTCATAGAGGACGAGCAGCTATAACGAAACTAAACAGCATTTTGTGGGACCGCGATGTGACCCCCAAAACAAAGACTCATACTTATCATGCAATAGTTAAAAGTGCAATTGTATATGCAGCAGAAACATGGTGTTTAAAAGCAAAAACGGCAGCAGAACTAAATTCCACAGAAATGGACTTTTGGCGAGGCTCGGCTCGATCTCCAGGAAGGACTAAATTAGGAATACTATTATTAAACAAAAAATGAATGTAGCAAGGTCTCTTTTAGATGACATTAAAACCAAAAAACTTCAATGGTATGGACATGTTCAAAAAATGGCAGAGGGGAGATTGCCAAAAGAAGTTATGAAATGGAGCCCACCAGGAAGAAGAAGACGAGGTAGACCTAAACTTACCTGGGCTGAAGGGATTAGCGGACTGATGGGAGAAAAGGGATTAACAGAAGAAGACTGGAATGACAGAAGCAACTGGAGGAAGAATATAATATAATTGTCAAATGGGTGCAGGAAGATATGGAAACATTGTACGAACTGCTAAATAAATAAATATATTCAGTATTGTAACTACAAATCACTGTTCGGGTTTTGTTGCGCTAAGGTTTGTGTTGGGGTGGAGACTGTTTGAATATGAGGAGAAAAACTGCTATCCAGTTTGTGGCTCTTGAAGGCTTTCATAAAATCACCCAGGTTTATTCTACAATATTATATAGATTGGCCGGGGACCGGTTTCAACTAACTCCCCAGTTTGTCTCTCACAATTCGCCCCACTATGAACACTGTAGGCACGTATTCTGACGCAAAGATATCGTGTTAAAATGAACACAAATTAATAAATAAAGCTCCTGTTTTAAACACATTGTACTAAGAGTAGGAATGTCGCGCGTTCGATTCCCAATGGGGTCATTGGGACATTTAATTAACTTAGTACTTCCGAACACACTATGGCCTTGGGGTCGACTCAACCTCCAGCAAAAAAAGTACTAGGTATGTCTCCTGTGGGTAAAGGCAACCGGTGTGTAGAGTTTATATTCTTACCACATTCACATGCCGGTTACTTGGAAACTCTAGGAGCGTCAAACATATGGAAATCTAGGGGCCTGTCCAGGCCATTGATCGGATCGCTTCAGATATATTAAATAATCTGGTACCTCATCCATTGAGTTTGTTATGATTGGACATGCATTTGCTTGCATGCAATTTCTGTAATAATAAGTGGGTGTTCAGTACTGTTCAAAGATTTGCTAGAATGGTATTACGTAAATATTCTGCCGTAAACCTCCAAATTTCAGCAGCTTTCGTAAACGAATTAGGCATTCGTACTCCTGCCTGTTGAACTGTGTTTGACGAGGAAATACAAAAATTTCATATTATGTTTTATCAGATCGAGAAGAATGAGATGTGCCGGGCATGTGGTGCGTATGGGTGAGGAGATGGAGGTGTATAGGTTCTTTGTGGGGAAACTGGAGGGAAAGAGACCACTGGGGAGACCTAGGTGTAGATGGGTGGATAATATTAGGATGGATCTCCAGGAGGTCGGATGTGGTTATATGGACTGGATTGGGCTGGCCCAGAATAGAGACAGGTGGCGGAAGCTTGTGATTGAGGTAATGAACCTTCGGGTTCCGTGAAATGCAGGGAATTTCTTGACTAGCTGCAAACCAGTTAGCTGCTCAAGAAGGACTTTGCACCATGGAGTGAGTAAGTAAGTATGTTTTATCACAATATATTTCAAAATTTCGCTTCCCCCTACCTGTAGGTTAAATATCAATTATATTAATTGAGAGCTATAGTCATCAGTTTCTCTTTACAGACTCCCAGGATCGTTCCCAGGGTAATCGATGTGGCAGACAACGTGACACTTGGGAAGAAATTTCTCGGAGTTCCTAAATTTTTTTCTGCCAGTCTTCATTCCTAAAATGCATCTTGCACATCCATCATCAGAGACTGGTTTAGTGAGACGAGTGGCTCAGCTACATTACACGCGTGAAACTAAGAAAGGAAATAAATAGGCTTATTACAGCAAATTCTGCGAAATAAGAAACATTGCAACAGTCGATGGGACTTCGGCTTTAGCCACGAGAGAATAAAGAATTATGCAAAAAAGAGGTGAAATTATATCCTTCAGTGAGATAAATATAAACCCATGTACCAGAACAAAAGGTTTCATAAGCCAGTGTTTACCATCGGCTGTAAAATTAAAATAAAACCCATGTTGTACCCACAGTGTTTAATTATGTGTTTCTTGTGGTTCTCCGAATGAATTACGAGATTTTATGTAAACGACATTAAACACTAGTTTTTTTTATGGTGTGGAACAGTAAGTTGGCAATGAGGTAAGAACTGACTTTTTACTTCTATATTTTTCTTATGGAATTCAGGCTTGAAAATCTACAGGACGCTCTTTCTGACTTCCTGTCAAGCCTGACATTTCTACTTACCAAGTAATTCTGCTCAAACCACATTCACATCTTGCATGACGTTTCACTATTTTGGAATCTGGATATGAGGAAATGCATTTAGTTTGGAGTAAAGGAATTTTTATATGCTACGTGATTCTGATCAGTGATGCGTCCGTATCATTCTTTGTAGTTTCGCTTTATTTCTGTGTTATGTATTCCGAGCCATTTTATTATATATTTCATTTATAATGCCAAACTTTGAAACAAGGAGAAGGTTTACCTTCATTGCTTTTCAACTTTGCTTTAGAGTACGCCATTAGGACGCAGGTAAAGCAGGATGGTTTGCAATTAAATGGTAAACATCAGCTTCTGGTTTATGCTGATGATATTAATATTTGGCAGAAGCGTATTACTATAAAGAAAAGCACAAAACTTTATTAGTCTCTAGTAAGGAGATTGGTCTAGAAGTAAATGTTTAGAAAACAAAGTGTGTGTTTTTGTCTCGTGAACAGAATACAAGGAAAAAATCACAAAATAAAGATCGGTACTAAATCCTTAGAAAGGGCGGAAGAAATTGAGAGCAGACTGAAGTCAAGTAATGCTTGCTATCAGTCGGTGCAGATATTTTTTGTCTTCAAGTTTGCTATACAATTATAAAAAGGTTAAGAGATACAGGATTATAATTTTGCTTGTGTGTGAAATTGGTCGCTCACATTGAAGGAGGAACGTAAACTGTAAGTGTTTGAGAATTGGGTGCTGAGGAGAATATTTGGGCCTAAGAGAGACGAGATAAGAGGGGAGTGGAAAAGACCACATAATGAGGGAATGTATAATCTGGACTCCTTGCCAAATATTATTCGGGTGATCAAATCGAGAAAAATGGGAAGGGCGGAGAAGTTAGCACTTAAGGAGGCGAGGAGATCTGCATAGTGGGTTTTGGTGGAGAAAAATGAAGGAAAGAGCAACTTGGAAAACCCAGGCGATGATGGGAGGATAATATTAAGATGAGTCTTCAGGAAGAGGGATGGGAGTGTGGACTGGGTTGATCTGGCTCAGGATAGAGATAGGGGGGGTCAGGCAGTTGTGAATGCAGTGATGACCCTTGAGGTTCTATAAAATGCGAATAATTTCTTGACTAGCTGAGAAACGGTTAGCTTATCAAACAGAACTCTGCTCCATGGAGTAAGTAATTAAAACCAAACCAAAAACAAATAGATTTTTCGTTTATAAAACCAAAGAAATGCACACATGATATACACCACGTCACAGCCATTCGCTACTCCTACAGGTTTCAGCATTCCTGAGGATGGTAAAGGTGAAGATATATAACGAAATCTGTATGAGTAACGAATTACTGGACTATGGCGTACATTATATGCGCATTAGTTTACTTTGATAAACGAAAAAACAATTTATTTTTGTTTATGAATCCCGAAAACTTGATTCGCATAAAGCTTCTTCATAAGTTTCCCCTATCAAACAAGACATATGTGAGGTCCAGGAGAAATGTATTCGAAAAATCCTGACCCATTCTTTCCCGACATGAAGATTTTTACACATTTTTCGCTGATGCAGCAAAATAGCCATTAAATGATTAACAAGCAAAATATATTTGGAAAACTGCAGGTAGAAGGTCCTAGGTTAAATCCTGTTTCGGGAAGTGCAATAAAAATGGTTTAATAACGTACAGCAGTCCTAAAATTGCATTTACTTAAAGGTATATGCACGTGTAGGCTCTATTCATTAACAGCGGTCTTGTAATACACTGTAGCCAAGTCTAGTGCTTATTCTGTGAACATAGCTGTACCGTAATAAGACAGAATGTGTACAAATTCCTTGCTGAATTGTGTAGCGACATTTTTGTTACCGTAACATGCGTGGTTGGCTTAGGGACATGCCTACTTCAAAGGATGGATTAAACTTTGAAATGGATCCTCTTACATGCACAATATCCCCATTCACATGCTCCATAAATCCAGTTCCTCACAAATTAGTTAGTCTGCAATGAGTAGGCTGCACAAACGTGTCTTTTGATTTCGTAGTGCCTGTTAATGTGTGTGTGTGTGTGTGCGTGCGCTGGTATGATAAATGTCATGGAGAAGGATCGCCAAATTTGAATATGACTCTTAAACACCGTTCAGGTTTAGATAGTGGAGATCATATGAGAATAAGAACAGATCAAAGTCTCGGCGTAATGAGTTTCAAAGGGACTCGTAGAAGGACGAAACAAATCTCATGATAGCTGCAGCGATAAAAAAAGTCAGTCTGCGCTCCGCAAAATGGCAAGGTAAATTCAAAACTCTCAGAAGTTCTGTTTGAGCAGTTGCAATAATATAGGTTGTCCCATTCGCTACCGAACCCGGCATTTATTTATTAATTTTACCGTGTCGAAACAATTAGGCGCATTACAGACATACACTACAGACACATTCCTCTTCATTTCTCACACATCGAACATACTCCTGTTCAAATTTCGTTCCAACATCTTCATTGGTGTTAGAATTATTAAAGAAATGCCGGGTTCGGTAGCGAGTGGGACACACTGTATAAGGCAAATGAAGCCGTGGATATTTAATACGGCAGTTCAGGGGTACGTACTTCTGTATTTGGAGCCATACATGACATTATCACAACGTCCTTGAGTTCATTTATTCACTTGAGACGGGACCATGGACCTTTCCAAACAGAGTTCTCTGGAGACGCAGTCTAGTGGCTCCTATTTCAAACTCCAGCATCTTCTGTTTGTCTTAACGTTGTCCAGTGGCTACTGATTTCTTATTCCTTGTCTTACCGTCTCTTCTATCTTTCTTTCAATAACCTGTTTTAGAAGGCAGTTTCCACGAAGGCGTGACCAATCCACTCAGACTTCTATCGTTTATTATAAGTAAGATTTGTAAGTATTTGGGTTCTTACCGCAAACGAAATCAACAGAAGGAGCTACCGGTAAACTGTAATTTACATCAGTTGCCACGGATTCAATTTGGAGAATATTACGAAGATCCTCCAAAAGAATCATGAAAAAAGCATACGTATATATTTTTCAGGTCAAATCTGGAGCATTGCATGCCACATACAGTGTTCGTATTGCTTTACAGCCAACCTGATTTCAAAATTCTGTATTAAACAATAAGAACAAAATTTTTGAAATTCTGTCCTTTTTGTTCCCAAGTAGCAAGTCATTATTATTACAGATAATTCCGTGAGATGGCAGTGACATTCAGATAAGAGATGTCTCTATGAAGTAGTCAAGATTTAGGATATTCAGGCTGGGATCTTTGTGGCACATTTGACAATTTAAAATTTTCTCACAACACCGGCACGTGTTTTTCTAACTTTCGAAATGTTTCAAGTCCGATGTGTGTGCAAATAATAAAATTGTACTTCTATAACTTCCCTCAAGGGACTATTACATTCACGAATGGTGCAATGGAAACGTAATCGGTGTCTAATTTCCGACGTCAATGTGAAATTTTATACAACGACATGGAACATTTAATTAGCACACCAACTAATGCACATACATAATTTTTTTTACCTTAAAACATTTAACATCGTTCCAACATGTTTCGACCCTAAGATCATCTTCAGGGAGCTACACTGTTCCTTGCTAAGGTCACATTTTTAAGAATACTCACTGATTAATTAAATAATCAGTGAGTGTTTTTTAAAATGTGACTTTAGCAAGGAACAGTTTAGCTCCCTGAAGATGATCTTAGGATCGAAATATGTTGGAGCGTTTTCTAATGTTTTAATGTAAAAAAATTGTATATGTGTGCATTAGGTGGTGTGCTAATTAAATGACTCTATGAAATGCATGGTGCAAATATAAAGACATGGAACATTGTACATTTTCAGCAATATTAATAAAAGTTCAGCAGTGTCTTATAATAGTAAAATTAATACCCGCTCTCGTCCCTACTTCTCGCATGATTTCCTTCCTATACCTCTTCTAGTATTCAAATCAATATCGTATATTCGCGATAAATCCTGTTGCTGAAGTATTCCATGAGGGTCATCATATCTTGCCACGCCACTGCTTTGATGTGTGAATATGATCTATTGTCCACTGAAAGATTCTCATAATTACATCCATGTGATGAATCTTAACTTGCTTTATATTATTCTAGTGCTGAAAGGCAGGAGTCGGGAGAGCTCAGTCGGTATAGCGGTTTGCTACAGGCTGGAAAGTCCGGGCATCGAATCCCAGTGGGGGCCAGATTTTCCGAACCTTTCCAGACCGGTCCTGGGGCACACCCAGCCTCCTATACAGTGGGTAAAGGGTCTTTACCGCGGCTAAAGCAGCCGGGGCGTGGCGTTGCCCACCCACCCCCATCTAGAGCCGAGGTTAAAGAAAGAATATAACTATACCTCTACTACCCCAGTGGACTTTCGTGGTTTGTTCTAGGGTGAACTTTTTGCTGAAAGGCTCATTTAATGACGTGGAATATACAGACCCGAGTCGTCAAGGAGAATCAATTGGAATGAAAGTTGAAATAAGTGGTCGTGGCTAGTTTAGGCACCATCCTGATGTTTACCTGGAAGGACTGAGGAAATTCACGACATGCTTAGTCAAAATTATCAAAATTCGAACAGGGTACCTCCATAATAAAATTAAGCTGCTTCACAGGCTCCAGTGAATTGGTTCGGTGCCATCCAGCAAATATGAACCATTATAGAGCAGAACATTTTAAGAGATCGATATTGAGTTACGGCGTTCTTACATTCCCATTAAATATTTACTTGACAAATGTAATGAACTATGTATGTTTTCTTTTAGAGAATGTGTCATGAGTTACGTAGGGTATTTACCCTCATGATAGCGACAAAGTATTGGTGCATGTACCATACTGCACTGCATGACATCTCATAAGAGGGTCATCTTAGTGTTCACCGCCGTGAGAACATATTTTATCTTACATAAGGCGTAGTTTTGTTCATATTATATGATGGCTCTGCGAGTGAATGTACGGACACCTGATCGGTCTGTACTTTTAGGTGAATACGTGAACGGTCTTGTAGTAGTTCGCTTCCTTCCACTTAGAGTCGTCGTCGTCGTCATCATCATCATCATCATCATCAAGAGCCGACCCTTATTTTATAATCACACAGTAATATGTGTAGATGAATCATACGTCTTTCAATTACTGCAGTAACGTAGTTCCTCACCACCGCCCCCCCCCCACACACACACACTGCACAACCCACTCATCAGTTCCCTAGGCGACAAGATTTCCCAGCACGCACAGCGTTCCATTCACCAGCGAATTTGGCGCAACTTCCG
>Ga0136643_10017851_pt1 | contig 10689 bp, 5 predicted proteins | sample TergutLab28metaG_FD_96883 | JGI IMG/M metagenome (GOLD analysis project Ga0136643, IMG submission 96883) | Labiotermes labralis P1 segment gut microbial communities from Petit-Saut dam, French Guiana - Lab288 P1 (version 3) (version 3) | ecosystem: Host-associated > Arthropoda: Insects >... | reverse complement strand
CAGGTTTATGTTCCTCCTCTTCCCGCAAGTATCCCGGAACTGAAGGTACGAATCAGAACCGCCACTGAAACCATCACCGTTGACATGCTACAAACAGTTTGGAACTCGATTATCGTTTTGATGTTTGTAGAATCACAAAGGTTGCACATATAGAGCACCTGCAACGCATGTAACAAAAACTTGGAGTGTTGTTCTATTAAATAAAAGAAACACATATACTGCTATCTCAAGTGTACTGTGTATGACAAGTTGTTAAAACCCCGACAATCATTTCTAATAACCCTCTATATATACACACACACGCACGCACATGTATTGCAATACGGTTTATGATACATGTGTACTGATCAAATGATTTGAAATGTCAACTTGATGCAACAAGGTAGTTTTATTGATATATTCTTAGCTCGACATGTTTCGGGTATATACGCCCATCATCAGTAGCATTAGATGTTGAGTTGCAGCATATGGTTTACTGCACCGAGTTTTTGGATGGGTGGTGGTCTTGAGAACCGCTGCGTAGGTCGTGTGTACGGTGCGGATGGTGCAGAAAACCAAATTCTGCAATTCAACATCTAATGTTACTGATGATGGGCGGATGTACCCGAAACATATCGAGCTAAGAATACATCAATAAAATTACCTTGTTGCATCACGCTGGCACTTCAAATCATTTCATGAGGAAGATGCACGGTCAAACAGCCCTCAAGGAATAATGATCGTCATTATAAGTCACAGAAATGGCCAAAAGTTGAAATCAGCAAATGTTTATGTAAGTTACCTACACGGAAGTCGGTACTGCAGTCTTAATCTTTGCCCATATGGGTTATATAGCGTGCACATTCAGTGAAATTATAGTTTTAGGGTGTCTCTGAAGAGTTATAATATGTAATGGCGCCTTTTATCCGTGCTCCAGACAGATGTAATGACATCAATTGCAGGCAGGACGATCGTCTCCTTTCCAACTATAATTTCTTCCATGTCATTATTCACGGTTACCGAAGTATCAAACACTATGAATGTCCACAAATCTTGACACTCTAAGGTCAAAGACAATCGTGAACTGTCGCTTGAGCTAGTAATCATCGACATTCATCTATGTCACAGTCCTGAACACTGTTCTTCCCTTGCAGTCATTTTCACTAAGGAATGATTCCAGGCTCTTCCATCTAAAATGGTCGAAGTGGGCGAAATTTATGGCTGCAGATTCAGCGTTCGATCTGTAGTGGAAAGAGCTGAAGCTGAGAGCAATTCTTCTCTTCCAGACCAACAATCTCCGTACCAATGTATAGGCGTGCCCAATAAAACGTCATGAAACGACTGCTCCAGGTACCGTGCTTGAAACACAAGTCTGCATCTCTTGCAACCGGCAACGTTCATATTTATGTCTGTACAACTGCTGTGTCACATTGTGTTGTACGATGAAGGTAATTTTATTTTGAATTATAATTGTTAAATATAACATATTTTGCCGCTATAAGTGTCTTCAAGAGTCGACTTTTATCCAGAGCCAATAAAATTATATTATATAAGACACTAATTAGACCGGTAGTGTCGTATGGAGCGGAATCATTGACGTTGACGAAGAAAGAAGAACAAGCTCAGCTAATTTTTGAAAGGAAAATATTTAGAATAATATATGACCCCAAATATGAAAAAGGGAAATGGAAAAGTCGGACGAATCGAGAACTACAAGAGATGAGCAAAATAAAAAATATAGTAAAATGGATAAAAGGGAAAAGGATACGCTGGTTAGGTCACCTAGAGATAATGGAGGAGGATAGGATGCCCAAAAAAGATCTTCACTCAAGAACTGGGAGGGACGAGAAGAAGGGGAAGACCCAGGAAAGGATGGAAAGAGGAAGTATAAAGAGATCTTCAAGTGGTAAGAGTGAGAAGAGGGAGAGAGTTGGTGGCAGATAGGAAAAAATGGAAAGACATTGTTCGACAGGCCAAAGCCCACAATGGGCTGTAGTGCCAATGGAAGAAAAATATGAAAAAGTTGTTAAATATTGTATCAAGCTGAAAAAAACGCGCCACTCTCTATAATTCCATTTGGTGCAAAATACTGCCCTCCTAGCAGGCCACAGCAGCCAGCTTTCGAAGTATCGCTTGCAATATACATTGATTGGCGCTTGAGTGAACTTTGCTTTCATCTGCTCATAGTCTTACACAACGAAACCGGTAAAATGCTCAGCCTTGCAGAAGAAGAAGACATCATGTTCCTCCGCAGTCATTTACCGATTACATGACGTCACACTACAATGACCGTTTTATAATCACAAAATAAATACAAATACTTAATGCTGTCGACACAACTATTTTGTGATATTATTTATTTATTTATTTATTTATTTATTTTTTTGCTATTTGGCAACATGTTCCGAATATTCTTGTTCATCTTCAGGCCCTTACCGAGATAAAACAGAGATAAATAATTCTTATAATAAACCCAACTAGATGCACTAATTTCTCAAATTTATTTCTGGAATAAAACTCTACATGTTTCGGACAGTTCCTCTGTCCATCATCAGGAGTTTTTACACTGTACACACAGCAATGGTATATGTCATATACAGGTTTGCTGACAGCTTGCGAACAGGATCAGGACGGAACAGGTTCCGTCCTGATCCTGCTCCGCCCAGATCCTGCTCGCAAGCTGTGAGCAAACCTGTATGACATATACACCATTGCTGTGTGTACAGTGAAAAACTCCTGATGATGGACAGAGGAACTGTCCGAAACATGTAGTGTTTTATTCCAAAAATAAATTTGAGAAATTAGTGCATCTAGTTGGGTTTATTATAAGAATTTATCACGATGCACGGGCACTTGAAAGTCAAAAGAGGTACACAAATGTGTGAATTGTTTTACTTAGATCTAAATTTTGCTGCATTCTTATTGGACATTGTTACTTGAAATATTCCACAATAACAAATGGTTTTAAAATGTAGCAAAATATTTGCGCTGTAGTATATTTATATTCCGATTACTAACATAATTAACACAACTGTACTTTTTAATTTTGATAAGGGTCTGAAAATGATCAAGTTTGATCGAAGCAAGTAGCCAAATAACAAACACTAATAAGCAATATTACTGAAGAGTTGTGCCGAAGGAAGCGAGTCTTTCTATCAACATACCCACAACGTAAAGGGACACTTAATATAAGGCATGAAATTAAATTAGTGCTTGCGCTTAATTAAGCACAAGACGTGAATACATAAGAGAGTGGTGATACAATCCCATGCTTTCCTAAGGGGATGAGATAATCAATTCGCGGTAAGCACGGTGTAGGGGGGCTGAGTGGGGAGCACAAACAGCCTGCAGGTCTTGGCGAAAAGAAGTTATTAATCCCGCCAAGAAAGGCACGCCTGTTCTACAGTCCATAGCCCACATCACTATGCTAAGCCACGTGGGTTCAGTGTCATTCACTTGAAGGACCTTTCATCTACACGGATTTTATAGCTTCGAATGTTACGATTATTATAACTGACAAACCCGAAGGGTGGTGTGACGTGTGTCAAGTAGGCTACAACACTATCATCTTTAAGATGGCTCTGACAAAACCCCTACAAACAAGACGTCAATAAACGTATAACGTAAAATCGAGGCGCGTTCGTGCAGACTTTTTTGTCGCGGAAAAGAAATAAGTATTAAGTACTATGAGTATGTGTATTCTTGTCTTAGTTATCCAGCATGAAGAGCGCTTGCGCCTTATTGTATTGTCGTCTGTGACTTGTCAGGTTTTACCACATTTTTTCCACATTACCTCATAAAAGGCACGATTTCCGTGAAAATGTTTTTGAACCTAAAATTGTTGTTTTGATTTCCTCTACAACTTGTGCCTGAAACATTTCTTATTCTGAGAAGAATTAAGAGAGATGTCATGAATATACACAGGCCTTCATGTAAAGTACTCGTTATTGTTGAAAATTTTAATTGAAACGCGAAGTTTCTGAAGAGATTTTGGAAAAAATTCTCAAATATAAAATTTCAGGAAATCCGTCCATAGGGAAGCACTTTGTTCAACGCGGATGGATAGACATGACGAAGCTAATAGTCCTTTTCACAATTCGCGAACGCGACGAAAAACATTGCCAGAATAGACAGCCATGGAAATCTGAAGCCTGGAGACGTTGATGTATACAAGCCAAGTCAGATGTAATGAAAATGTACAGCGTGTGAAGAAAGCAGTTACCCTAGGTCATCAGTTTACTGCATGGTCATGGATTACTTAAAACAGTACCAGGAAGGCCTAACAAACCCTCAATACAGTGTCTTAAAGGCACGTTCCGTACATTAGAGAGGGCGCAGTAATTTGTTGCCATATGCACAATATTCTCAAATTACAAAAATTCTCAACGTAAACACCGTCTGTTCCTTTAACTCTTTAAACTCCGAGTTAAATCCCATCTGCCACATGCTGTCATTATTAGGAGCTCACCCTATTCTCCACGTTAGCAGGGTAAGGGTTAATGCAGAACGCCGTATTCACAATTACTGCTGTCAAATTAAACTCCCAGCATTAATTTACGCAAGGATACTGACAACAGAAAGAAAAGGACCCCCAAAATTAAAAAAGTAACAAATAATAAAAACAGAATTTTCAAACAGGCGATCCTTTGGCGGCAAATCTACATTAGATGTTATACCTGGCCTTTAATTTAGTGGCACTCATATCTGCGATGCTGCGCTTCATGCGAGACAGACTACGTACCGGCCACAGCTGTTGAGCAGCTCATATGTACAAGCCGTCGCTCTGTACATCTCCAGTGTGTGTCTGGTGCAGAGAAGTTGACTCTACAGTTGATCAAGATCATCTCTCAAATTACCCAGTCTAAATCACGGAAATACTCCATCAACTATGAAAATGTAGTGGGATGTCAGACGGCGAGTTGAATTTCTCCAAGTGCCTGAGCAAAACTACTATTGCCGCAGCCGCCGCCACCGCTGCCGCTGCTACTACTACAACTACTACTACTACTGTTACAACAACAACAATAACAACAACTACAACTACTACTACTGTTACAACAACAACTACTACTACTACTACAACTACTACTATTATTACTACTACTACTACTACTACTACTATATTCAGCAGTTTCCTCACGGAACGGTGAAGCTATAGACACGAATCGAACTCAGTCAATGGAAAGCGCCCTTTGACGTGAGGTATAATGCACTGTCACAGACACTTGGATCAGCAAATCAACAACAGTGTTTTGTACTTCTTCAGGGTCTGTCGCTGTTAATCATCAGGCAAGGAACTGTCAAGTTTTGGGGAACGTCCGAGAGGGCATTAACTTCTAATATTATTAGCTTATTACGACTTCGGGAGCAGTATTGAACCATATCCCAAGTACGTCCACATCTCGCTATCAAGATCAGTTTAGATGAGCCAAATAGTCTCAAGTAACCGCAACAAGGTGAAGAAATAAGCTGGGATGTGAAGCCATGTTGCAGCCCACAGTATGTCGAACCATAGCAAGTGTGGTAATGAATGACAATTAACTGCACATGTCAACAGCATTTCTGCGGCTGGTTGATGCTGATAGTTGTAAGACTGCAGCTGAAGATAAAGTACTTGTGAAACGACAGTTGAAACTGAACAGAAGAAGGCAAAAGGACAAGAGTAAGATGGACTGGAAGAAAGGGAAATAGGTTCTGTAAACGGAATGTGGACAAAAGAAACTCAGTTTTCTTTATATTTGTGGGATCTGGTGTTAAGACGTCTAACTACACGTGAACTAATTGTTTTGACCAGAAAGTATATTACACATTGCCATGTAACACCCTAAAATTTGTGTTCCGCATCGTTGTTTGTATTCCGAATTTTCAAACCCGTATTCACCATAGTCAGTAGCCTTGTCCACACACCAATACACAATTCCATGCCGTCTGTCTTCAAATACCGTCTTCAGTATTTCTCTTTTATACAATCACAGATCAGTCGAGTGGCCTCTCTTTGCAGGTTCTACACTAAATTTTTGTAAGCATTTCTACCTCCCCTATGCGAGCTACATCTTCAATTTAATCACTCTTACAAGCACATAACTTCGACAGTTCAAAATTATGTTTTTTTTTGTTATGCAGCTTTCTCCATCCTCGCCTTCCTTTATCTTACGTCCTAGTATCCTCCTCAAAAGTTTATTCCCCAGCACTTTCTATACATGTCCTTCTCTTGGGATGAAAATAAAATGTTACAGTTAAAAGGAACAATCGTGATAGCTCAGGGGCCAACCAAACCTCTTTTTCAATGGTTACCGGGGGGGGGGAGGCTTAAACGGCCAAGGCATATACTGCTAAGGCTAAGAATGAGGGGAGCTATATATCCACTGTTTGCGCAGGAACAATCGTAATGTTTATGTGTGATATTTGGGTCTTTAATGGTGTTGAAAATGAATGATTTTCTCTCAATAACCTATTCTTCGGTTTTGAAATACGACAACAAAGATTATGATTCCAGTTTAGCGAATTTAAAACTTTTCTTCTCTTCCTGAGTATCAATCCAAAGCATCCGAACTTGAACTTCGCCACAATTCCGAAGGACTTATTATATGTTTTTTATTATAATTTTGTCCTGTATTTTGGTGACAAGACATGTACACGCACTTGGTTTGCTTAACCATCGCGTTTAACCAGCAACAATATCAGCTTTCAATACAATTTCTGTCTGTAGTTTTTACGTCTCGTCTTAAGAAAATATCGTCATCACTATCGGCCGTAAGCTCTGCATTGACCTTTGTGTTTTGTAATCCCAAAACTTTCTCATCAAAAGTATAATTTGCTGTTTGTCCCATTAGTTAAATTACAGCATCAAAGTGTTTCGTGGTGTTGTTAGTAATTGTTTTTATGGACCTAGGCCCCGTCATTGTTTAGGTTTCGAGATCACACTCAGACACACCACACTCGGTAGGACGCCTCTGGACGAGGTATCAGTCTGTCACAGAGACCTCTTACCTCACAACACACAATACTCAAAACAGACAGACATCCATGTACCCAGAGGGATTCGAAACCGTAACCCCAGCAAGCGAGTGGCCGCAGACTCACATCTTAGACTGCGCGGCCACTGGGATCGGCGTCACTATTAATCACCCGCCATTAATGGCCTAATCTAATCCCATGCTGGTACTATTTATTAAACTCACTGGGCGTCTTTTTTGATAGATTTCACTACAGTGTTTTAAACGGTGAAGTTAGAAAACGCCTAACAGAAAAAACTGTTAATAAACCATAATAATGTGTACTGTATCAGAAACAGCTTGCACTCACCTGAACCACTCCTCTAATTAACCATAATTTAACGGACGCTGCGGTTCGGCGACTATCCTCCCTGTCGCCGTATATTGTTGTCGCGGCCGTAGACTGCCGTGACAAGAATGGCTGCTGTTTCGGGTTTGCAGAAATCGGACGATTTTGCCGCAGGGGGTTCACCACAGCGCTGCCGGTTGTGGAGTTGCCATTGATGTTGCCGGCGGCCATAACTACTTCACTGACATTGCCACAACTGCCCGCCCTCTCCACTGGCAACACACATCATAACAAACAGACAGTTAAGAAAAGCAAACTTTAAATTTCATGAACCTACAATTAATATTGATGACGACAACAGCAAAATTATAACATAGAATAAATCTTATGATCTGCGTGATACAATTACATGACAGTCCGTCCAAAAACACAAAGACACACAACAGAATCGACAGAAATATTTATTGTACATATTATTTTACCAGCAACAAATACTTTATTAATCCACTTACAGAACTACATTAAAAATCAAATTCAACCTTTCTCATATCGAGTACAAGGAAGTGTAATTAATGGCAGTCATCTAAGCTGAGCAGTCTCCATTGTGATGAAGACGTAGTCGCAGTTCGACAGTCGAACACCACAATTACCTGGCCACGTTACCATATAACAGCATTGTCGAATTTCGTTATGACATTATGAAGGGGACTGAATATTTTGTGTCGTTATAAACGAGTGTTGTTATAACCGAAGAGTATAATGTTGTGGTTCACAGTGAGGAATTAATTGGTACCACAGAGAATCTGATGTTATAGACGAGATGTCGCATACACCGATGTCGTTATAAACGGGTTCATCTATGCGTCTATTATATATACGCGTAACAGTTAAAATTCTGTCGTTATTCTGTCCCTATGTAGCAACTGATCCTTACAGCCACAGACACAACGCCAAGTGACAGTGGCGGCGGACAGCAATCTGACCTATGTAGTCATCGTTCTGAGTAACTGAAGAATGAAAACCAACTAGATGTCACTTATTATTTTATTGTACTTCTTATAGGCTCAACATGTTTCGGGCACTACTATGCCTATCATCAGGAGCTCACGACTATAATGTTGATTACCACATTGGTCGTTTCTTTCTTGGTTTGCTGTATGTTGAAGGTTAGTTGTGGGTAGGCTGGAGTAGTGTCCGGGCTGCAGCCTAACCGCACCTAACCTCCAACCTACAGCTACCCAAGAATGAAACGACCAATGTGGTAACATTAGAGTCTCGAGCTCCTGATGATGGGCATAGTAGTGCCCGAAACATGTTGAGCCTATAAGAAGTACAATAAAATTGTAAGTGACATCTGGTTGGTTTTTATTCTTCAGTTATCACAATGATGCACGGTCCAACAAACATCATATCGTTCTGAGTAGTTACGGAGGGGACCAACAGAAGGAAGGGCCACTACAGTGTTCTGCATTTTAAATCGTTCATATTGAGCGAAATTGTGAGTAATGTATAATAACGAATTTCTAAGGTCAGACTATGTGGAAGAAGTAACAAGTACTGGGAACTGTTCAGTCTAAGCCTTAGCATACTGCTGGACGACTACGGTGAGCACAGTGCGAATGTATTTTATGCGAATCTGAAGTAATACCACACAAAAATATTAATAATGGCTGACGTTACGCGCAAAATTTGAAACAATGCCAATCCTAAAGTAACTTTTATAGTTTATTTATTTATTTATTTATTTATACTGTGCTTAAAAGGTATGTTTGAACGGAAAAATACGGTACAGTTGTTGCAGACTTACGGGCTCTGAAAACGCACCCCTCCTACTTTACAATTATTCCAATGCGGAAGTAGTCCTTAACAATGCGAGGCTTTCGGAAACGCATCCCTCGCATTGAATGCGACTTCGATGATCACAGTTCGGGTAGTGAGGCAAACTGCTGTACTGTGGCAAGGTCTGCCACTCAGTTGGATTCTTGAGAACACCTAAAACGGTGTACACAAGAATATTCCGAAATACACTGGGAAAAACTCAATTCTATAGGATTCTTACGATGGCGTATTCAATCTAAATTAATAGACTTTCATGGACATCTTGCGTCGTACATAGTGAAATGTAATGTGCTCTTACGTTGCAGGGACAGAGTCGGTTACACGTATTCAGGATTCCCTGCTTCCTGTCTGCGAAAAGTAACAGTATGTTAAGTTTTTGCAAAAGTCCACAAAACACATGAACACGTATGGGGAGAAAAATTCAGTATGTGATACAGTGCCAAAAAAACAACAATATTTAGGTGACACATCCCCGTTGTGCTCAGATCAATAGATACATTACTTCAGTATTCCGTTATACACAACACAATTACGCTTCCAAGATAACTAGTTGCGACCTATTAAAGGCAGTCATCAAATATATATATATATATATGTATAAACATATATATACAAATAAATATATATATATACAACATATGAAAGAAACTGTACAATCGTTCTTCTAACCTTACAGAAAGAGATATCCTTCACTTACATAAGTTAAATATATAAAACTGTTAAAATTGCGTCTGATGAATAAAAACAATAAAATTATTTGAAAATTGAAAAATGGTTTTAAAATGTGCATAAAAATGTATACAAGCCTATATTAAAAAAGGAATATTATTAATAATAAATAAATGAGGTGGAGAGGCTAGAGAGTTAAGATTTCATATTTACGAGAGTAGAGTGAACAAGGCAACTTCCGCTTTTGCCGTCTCAAAACGTCTGATCTAGCGCTCTAGGAAATGTTGCTAGTTGATATGTGGCATTGTCGCGGTCTCTACAGCAAGCATACTCTTTTCGTCATCATGCGTCTGCAAATTAGAGTATTCGTTTAGAGACTAAAGAGCAACTTATGTAACTGGACTTCAGGGAAGATACAATTCAGACAACATTCACCGCACGTCTGTTCTTGGTGCGTGTTCTGTGCACAGTTTCTTTCACATGCTCATATTATATATAGGTCTGATGACGGCCCGCTTATAGGCCGAAACTAGTTACCTTGGAAGTCTATGGTGTTGTGTATGTTGGAATACCGAAGTAACACATCTGTTAAAGTAACAGTTATTAACGGAATTTACAGTGTCTGTCAGTGTCCATTTTATATCCAATTGCCGAATCAATGAACCACCGTCCTTGATATTTGGTTATTGGATTACGAGGTTTGATTTTAACAATTTATTTCGTTTTAGGTACCAGAAAAAGTGGCTACAACATGTACAGAGGATGGACACAAACAGACTACCAAAACAAGCACGACAATATAAACCAAAAGGACGAAGGAACATAGGACGACCGAGGAAGAGATGGAGGGACCAACTTCATCTTGAGGATCAAGGAACAGGAAACACGCCTAACCCTTCAGGAACATGATGATGATTT
>Ga0136643_10017842_pt1 | contig 10691 bp, 9 predicted proteins | sample TergutLab28metaG_FD_96883 | JGI IMG/M metagenome (GOLD analysis project Ga0136643, IMG submission 96883) | Labiotermes labralis P1 segment gut microbial communities from Petit-Saut dam, French Guiana - Lab288 P1 (version 3) (version 3) | ecosystem: Host-associated > Arthropoda: Insects >... | reverse complement strand
CGTTGCGCTGACCACGTGACACCCCTCTATCCGCAAAAGTTGGCACTAACTTCGCCGACCGGCGGCGGCCGCTCTGTCGGTATAGTTCGCGTGCGGACTAAGGCCACGGAGTTATTAGTTATACAGTAGGCCTGCAGAACACAATATGGCAGCTGTATTAGCACAGCAATACAGTAGGTCTACAGAACACAATATGGCAACTGTATTAGCACAGCAATACAGTAGGTCTATAGAACACAATATGGCAACTGTATTAGCACAGCAATTCAGTAGGCCTACAGAACACAATATGGCAACTGTATTAGCACATTAATACAGTAGGCCTGCAGAACACAATATGGCAACTGTATTAGCACAGCAATACAGCAGGCCTGCAGAACACAGTGTGGCAACTGTATTAGCACAGCAATACAGTAGGTCTACAGAACACACTATGGCAACTGTATTAGCACAGCAATACAGTAGGTCTGCAGAACACAATATGGCAATTGTATTAGCACAGCAATACAGAAGGCCTACAGAACACAATATGGCAACTGTATTAGCACAGCAATGTAGTAGGTCTGCAGAACACAATATGACAACTGTATTTAGCACATCAATACGATAGGTCTGCAGAACACAATATGGCAACTGTATTGGCACAGCAATACAGTAGATCTGCAGAACACATTATGGCATTGTATTAGCACAGCAATACAGTAGGTCTACAGAACACAATATGGCAACTTTATTAGCACAGCAATACAATAGGCCTGCAGAACACAATATGGCAACTGTATTAGCACAGCAATACAGTAGGCCTGCAGAACACAATATGGCAACTGTATTAGCACAGCAATACAGTAGGGCTGCAGAACACAATGTGGCAACTGTATTAGCACAGCAATACAGTAGGTCTACAGAACACAATATGGCAACTGTATTAGCACAGCAATACAGTAGGGCTGCAGAACACAATATGGCAACTGTATTAGCACAGCAATACAGTAGGGCTGCAGAACACAATATGGCAACTGTATTAGCACAGCAATTGTTTACAGACTTCACGACAGGAGGCTGGTGTAGCTTCACTCATTCTTAACTTCGGAACTAGATGGAGGTGAGTGGTCAGCTTTACGCTTCGACCGGTTTGCCACCAGGAAGAACCCCGCTACCCGTTGAATAGGACACTGTATGGGCCTCTCTGGAGGTGTGGACGTTTCACAGAAGAGAATAGTCTCTAGTCCCTTCCGGGCTTCGAACCCCGGACCTTCCAGCCCGTAGCCCAGTCGCTACAGCGAATATTCCGTCGCAGGTACCGTATCGGCCTCTAGTGGTGAAGCTTGCAGAACGTCTCGGGGTTTGTGTGAAGTGGTTCTGCATTTTGTGATTTGAATAGGCGCTGCATTTGGTGTACAGTAGCGGAGTGTGGTGATGCGAAGGACCGCTCCATCGAGTCTGTGTTGTGTCTGCTTTCCTTTTCATTTTGCTGGGTGCCAACCGTGTAATTCAGCCCACAGCTTATTTTCCATAGCAGCAAATGGTTATGTTTGAGCAAAGTGCCAGACGTACTGCAGTTGACTGGCGAGTGCAGAGCGCATCTCAGCTGCAGACAGGGGGATACTGTTGTTCAGTTCGACGAAATATTTCCCCCATATCAGTGTTTGATTCTGTAATGACGCTTGTCACCTTTGTTGTGTTGCAATAGCGCCCAGTGCTCAGATCATCGTGACCTGTCAGGGATTTGTAAGGAAGCGGTTTTGCTCCCGGAGCGGCAGTGTCACTGTCACGTCACTCTGATGACGACAGACATGTTGCATGGCAATACAAGCGGGGAGTGCAGTGTTTTGGTACTGTTGTAAATGTTGAACGATGCTGTAAGTAGATCAAGCTCTTCAGTGTCGAAGTCTCGGGTTCTAGTTGTTAAGTGGCCGTTAAGCAGAGCTGTCTGTCTGTCTCTGTGCAGTCCGTCGCTAAGCAGCTGCTGTCTCTCTGTTCACAGGACAGCAGTACTACTACACCAACTTCCAGCATCAGCCGCCATCACCGCCACAGTACGAAAACTACTTCCAACCTCGACCCCCGGACCCATACAGTCATTACCGGCCGTCCCCCTTCCAGCTGCCGGTCAGCGACGTCGCGCCTCAGTCGTTCTCAGCCTTCCAGCAAGGCGGTCAGCTGTACCGACAGCGCGCACCGTCGTTCCTGGATCAGATCACATTGACTCCCGGTGGCTTCTCCAGAGACCAGCGACTGCTGCATGCCTACCCGTCAGACCTGAACCATCCCTCATCCACCCCTCTCGCCCCTCCGGCCTACCCCTCAGACCCTCCCATTTTGCAGGACTTCCCATCCGAACCTGATGACCTGGGTCTGAGCACCTTTGTGGACCAACACTTGGAAGTCGACCAGAGGCCTACAGAGGATCCCCAGTCGATAATCAGACCCAGACAGAAGAATCGGACAGGAGACGCGGTGCTGCGGCGAAAGCCAGGCACACGTCCCCAGGCTGGTTCACGGGGCAACTTTCTATCGCCTCAGAAATCTCGGGGTCAGGTGACAAGTGACATACTCAGAAGTGTTCCCCAAGAGGGCGACACCCGATCCCAGTTGCAGTACCCTAGCACGAGCTCGCCCCGAACACGCACGCGGTTCTCGCCCTCCACAAAGGCACCTAGCAAGGTTCGGCAGTTCCATATCAGACCCAGCAAGGCGCCCTTCACGCCAAGGAAATCACTTCGACCCCCATCTCCCTTGGAAGATGATGAGCCCGATAGTCTCGAGGGCTCAGATCCATCTGTAGAGGACTTTGTATACACTTCAGATATTTCGAAGGTCTCTGGGCATTCAGCAGATATTTTGGAAGCCCCTGTACACCCACGAGATAGTTTTAAGGTCTCTGGACCCCCGGCAGAAAGTTCTGAGCTCTCCGAAGACCCAGCTTATAGTTCTCATATCTCCCTACATCGGACAAATAGTTCTGAGCCCAATGGCTCTGAGGTAGTTCATAGTGAAGGGAACCAACAACATGTTGCAGACAACTCCACACCAACTGTGGACTCAGACGAAGCCACAACTCTGCTACAAGATGATCAGGGTGACAGAACATTACTTGTGAAGGGACATGCAGAAAACATAGACATTGATCATGTGACGACCACACTGCGTGATGAGCCTACCACATTGGCAGAGGAAGACAAAAGGCCTGAGCAACATATCCAAGGCAAGGAGAACAACAGCAGCACCTATGAAGTCCTGACAATGAACCCAGGACACACTCTAGTTGAGGAAGACAACTTTCGGGGTTTTGTTGACAGTGGACTGATTGACACAACAGATAGCCCTCAAGTGTATACAATTTCAGAAGAAACAGCAACCGAAGAGATGCTGGGCAAAACCACTCCAAAGACACTACAGAGTGCTGTAGAATCCACTGAGGAACCAGTAGATGTTTCCATAGTAACAGCATCCACTTCCAAACCACTGGACGCATCTGTGATAACCAGCCATACATCCAAACTCATTGGTGTTTCCATGATAACAACTGTTGACTCCAAACCACTGGGTGTGTCTGTGGTAACCACAAAGAGTGTCATCAATGGTACAATGTTCGCAGTTCCATCAGTAGCTCCACCCATACTGGAGCAGATGGCGACTCCAGTGTCAGACAAGGAGCAGCCAGAATTGGCACATCCAACAGAGAGTTGGGTAGTGGTCGCATCAGTACAGACAAGCAGAAGCGTGTCAGGGGCTAGATTTCTGCCATCAAGTGCAGTGAAACAAGAGGAGAGGCCCCAGTCTCTATCAGGAAAGACAATACCAAGTTCAAAGCCCACTCAGAGCACAGAAAGCATTATTGAGAAGCTGTATGGGGTTGAGTCTGAGTTGTCCAGTGGGATATTGACTGGGGGCTTGCGACCAGAGGGCAAGAAGCTGCAACTGGAGGTGCTCACTGATATGACAGACACCAACACAACCACTTCTGCACCTACCCCCACTAATACTACACACAGGTCGCCTGTAACCACGCAAAAGTTCTTGCCCCATTCAAACAGAATGACACCAAAACCAAACAGACTTGCTGTCCTCTTCGATTCCATTCCTATGGATGATTTGTCACATTTACTTCCTCCAGGATTCAAACGGAGGCCTCCAACAAGTCGTCGCACCACAACACCTCCCTCAAAACATATTGAAACAGTTGACTACCCTCAAGGGGACGAACCAGTAAAGCCCAACATCACTAACAGTAGATCACCTGGACCTGGCAGTGCTAAAAACAAGATCAAAATGGAAGATGCCAGCTCAGTAGGAAAACCGCCAAAGAAATTGGAGGATCTTTTCAGCAGAGTAAATTATGATGACATCAGGGCTTTCTTGCCACCAGGATACAACCGTACAGTGGAAGACTCCAACTCGACAACAGGGAAGCCTACAGATGTAGAGGACTTGCTCAGCAAGGCACAGCCAGTAGATGTCAGCAGTTTCCTGCCTCCAGGGTTCAAACTACCAGTGGAAGGGCCAACCTCAACAACATCAAAGCCTAGAAATGTGGAATCCTTGCTCCGCAAGGCACAGCCGGTAGAAGTCAGCAGTTTCCTGCCTCCAGGGTTCAAACTACCAGCGGAAGGGCCAACCTCAACAACATCAAAGCCTAGAAATGTGGAATCCTTGCTCAGCAAGGCACAGACGGTAGATGTCAGCAGTCTCCTGCCGCCAGGGTTCAAACTACAAGTGGAAGAGCCAACCTCAACGACATCGAAGCCTAGAAATATGGAGTCCTTGCTCAGCAAGGCACAGCCGGTAGATGTCCGAAATTTCCTGCCGCCAGGGTTCAAACTAACAGCAGAAGAGCCAACCTCGACGACATTGAAGCCTATGGATGTGGAGGCCTTGTTAAGCAAGGCACAGCCAATAGATGTCAATACTTTTCTCCCCCCAGGGTTCAAACTGGCAACCACAACTCAGAAATCTGATCCTGAGTTGCTCAGGGATGTTGTTACAGTGCAGCCATCTGGTGTAATTAAAGAGAACTCAACCATTACAATCACAACACCTGCTGACATGTTCAGAGTGAAACTCCCTTCACGTCCGGGTGTGACCCGGAAATCTCTAGTGCCTGCACATAAACCTGTCCAGGGACCGGGTGTTCCAAAACCCAAGATCAGCTCAGGGTGGCCCACAAGGTAAGACATGCATTATTTTCAGTCAAGCCGTCTGCACCATTTACGCTCTTCACAATGAATGGGAACAGTATCACACTTCTAATACAGGGGTGTAAAAAGGCACTGTGGAGTTACTCGGTGAGATTCTTACAGTGGTGTCAAGTCTGTGTTCATCATGGGAGAGTGATACGGTTCCTTGGTTAAATCAAATTGGGAAATGATGGTGCAGATAACTAGGCCCTTTTGGGTGAACTGTGCAGGTGGGCTGTAGTCCTTTCCATTATAATTCTGGTTCTTTCTACTGAATGACACACAAACTGGACACAAGTGTCACAGACTGTAGGTGGATAGGCAGTAATACAGAGCAGTAGTGGCATATCTACTGGGGAGAGTCTGCACCTACAGGTAGTGTGTTTCAGACACAGTGTACTGAAAGGTACAAATATTTCCATAGGCCTAGTACTGTAGTGAGAATAACATAGGCCAAGGGTGTTGGTAGTGAGTCTTGAAGGTGTTTGGCCCCCAAGAAGAAGTAACAGAAAACTTCACAGAACTGTATCATGAGGGGTGCTGCTCACTAGACATTGTTAGAGTGATCCAGTCAAAAACGTTAAGATGATCAGTGCATGTAGCATGTATCATCATCATTGGCTCTACAGCCCTGGATGGGCCTTGGCCTGCTCTGTTTTTTTCAGTTTTCATAACTATTTTTTTTACTGGGTGGGTTTGTTAGCCTCACACTGGAGCACCAGAGTATCCCTTTTTGTCTGGGTTCTCACCCTTGACCTGCCTGGCATGGGAGGTCCTACCAATAGCATACGCTACTGCCAGCATAGCTCTCAAGATCATACGACCACACAAACACCACCTTTGCATCAAAGTAGGAATACCTTTGGAGGGATGTAGCATGTATGGGGAGAAGAGAAATGCACAGATGGTGTTGGTGGGGAAAAACTGAAGGAAAAAGATAATGTAGAAGAAGGCCCAATGTAGATGGAAGGGTATGAAAATGAATCTTAGAGAAACAGACTGGAAGAGTGTGAATGGCATTAATATGGCTCAGGATGGGACATGTGGTGGACTGTTGTGAATGTGGTAATGAACATTTGCATTCCATAAAATTCAGGGAATTTCTAGACTGGCTGGGAAGCTAGTAGGTTTGCAGTAGGCTCTGTGTTGCAGGTAGTTCCTTAATTATGTGCTTCTGCGCAGAACTGTAATTTCTATATACAAATACTGTCTAAACAGCAATGTTTGTACAACAGAATCACACACAAATACTATGTCAGTGCAGTGTGGTCGCCATTTTGATATTGGTGGCAAAGTGGTATTGAAGCGTGTTGTTCATTCTGGTCATGCATTCTTCATACCGACCTAATAACGAATGATGCCCAGCACACAATGTGTCACACCATAACTCTGCTGTAGCCAGGTGGACTTTGAACCTGGCCAGACACATAACAAAATGAATCTGTGTGCATCATTAGCCATGACAACAACCGGTACCATCACGGGTGTATTGATGTGCATCAGAAGCTGGCTGCAGTTGTCATTTACATTACGTTTCCATTCAGTGTTCAAGATGTGCTTCGTCTTACCAGCAGTTAGAGTACAGTTCTTACAATTAGAGCATGCAGTCCACAATCCAACACTATTATGCAGTGTGTGTACGTCAAGCATAGTTGTGTGGCCAACTAACAGTTTGAACTGAGGAAATATTGGAGACCGTTAATTTTGGAATATTTGTCCTTGTCGTTCAGGTTCTGATTGTCTGGGTTGTGACACCATGTACACTGTTAAGTGCAGGTAGCGTGTTCCTTGAAACTGTTGGTACTCACCTACATATCTGCACTGTGTCACAACCCACAATGTAACCATCTGTACACCTGAAATCTCACTGCAGCATCACTTGATCCCCCAAAAGGAATCCAGCAGAGAAGTGTATAAACCTATAATCATGCCTGCATTTTGTATGTAGTTAGAGATTGAGGATGACTGTTCAGAAGCCAGTGGTGACAGTGCAACCTTTTTACAGAGCCACAACGGAGTTCACTGGCTGGCCTACACCGTCCACCACTCCCATACCGCTTGAGAAACTTCTGGAGATGGCTAAGACACAAATAACTAGCAGCACCAGTAGCAGCACCACCACAGCCAGTACAACCACCAGCACCACAACCACTACTACCACCACGCCACGCCCAACAACTCCAGGAGTGTGCACAGAGGACTGTGACCTGGCGGGCACTGTGAAGCTGGTAGGAGGTGTCGAGTGGGTACCAGAGTTGCTGGATCACAACACTAAAGAGTGGCAAGACCTGGCCAGTAAGGTTGAGCGACAGGTGCGTCATTGAGAGCAATCGTCCGGTCAGTATTGTAGGCTGTATATTGTCACATGGCAGGAAGATTAGTCAGTGTATTGGGAAGGATGGCACTTGCGTGGAGGGACTGAGTAAAACCTCAGATTATCTTGTAGTCTCCTGTGGATGAAGGAAAAATATTATTTACATGGCACAGTTTGAAGGGGCCCTTGCTGGACAGTAGTGCAGACAGGTTTGTGTCTGGAATGAGAGAAAAGTGGATGATTTTCATAAAAGATTTATGTGTGTTTGGTAGCCATACTGCAAGCTAATGTCAGGAATATCTGGATAAAGTCACAAAAAGATGTTTGGTGAGTCAGCTTCCATACTTCTGTGCAAAGTCACAGTTCTGTGCTTTGGGCTGCTCTCATAATGCCAGATCTAAAGACTGGATTTTGTGTTAGCATGGCTGAAGTTTTTCTTTATGAAGGTCACTGGGGGCTACACAAATGCTTTTTGAATTCAATTATATCAGCAACCAACAAGATGCAGCAAAATTTGTTTTATCGATTCTTTTAAGCTTTCTCTACATGTTTCGGGCAACAGTTTCGCCCATCTTCAGGAGCACTTTGACTGTAGTTACAGCTTTTTTGGAAAAAAAAGTACCAACTCTGCTGTCTGCTGCTGGTCGGCAACAGACAGCAGAGTTGGTACATTGTACTAGTGACACAATGTCACACAATCAACAAGCCTTTGAATTCATTTGCTTTGTTACCAGTCAGGTTATTAATTATATTAAATAACTGAAATTAATTATGAAGCCACGAACTGCTGCAGTGTAAGGCAGGCTTGCGGTGTTGCCATACAATCAGTTTGCATCATCTTCTGTTGCAGCTTGAGACCACATATCGTAGTTCAGACTCCCTGGGCAAGTGGTTCAGGAAGATCAGAATCGACTCCTTCAGGTCAGTCATTATACATTTGTTGTTCCACATCTGATATTTCATACCTGGATACATAAATGATTTTTGACAATTCACTAAGTAATACTGACAGATGCTGCAGTGTATGTTAAAATTATATGTATTTTCAAACACAATCCGTCAAATTCCTGACATGTTTCAATCTGTCTCATATCATCATCATCATCATCATCATCAGAGAGTTTTTTTTAACGTACATTAAACATGTATAAATTTTTTTTTGTGTTTTGTATATGCTTAATGGATGGACAATAAACTCCCTGAAGATGATCCAAGAGAGATCGAAACATGTAGCAGTTTGATGAATTGTGTGTGAAAATAGATATAATTGTAATGTGTACCACAATTGTTGGTATTACTTAGTGAATTGTTTATAAATTCATGGCACAAACAACATTAAAACTTTTCACACATTTTTCACTTTACTGTAACACGTGTCAGGTAACTTTGTAGAACTTAGTTTGTTTCATGTACCAATTCTTGAAAGAAAATTTTTTTTGGGAGAAGAATGGTAAATTTCTTTGAGTTTGATATAATAAACTTGGAGGGTTATATTGGACCAGTATGAGCCCAAATTAAATTATCCCAGTAACTCGTATGTATAACAGTACCAAATTATGTTGTTACTGTGCTGAACATGCTGTTATGCTTCACAGTGATGGTGCCAGTGTGGATGTAGCAGATTCTGGGAAAGGAGTGGGTGTGGGCAGTGTCCTGGTGGACTACTTCGTGGAGCTGACAGATGTCGGGCGTCGTGTGGACACCCAGGAGATGAAGAGACTGTTTCACAATAGTCTGTCAGCGGATCCTGATGCTGTCAGCAGTAGACTGCAGCTGGGCAGCTTCTTGGTCGATCCAAAGTCTACTGACTTCATAGGCAAGTTAACGGACTCATTAGGGACAGATGCTAGTGTTGACAGTGATGGCCATTTGGATTCCACGGAATGTAACTGCTTGATCGGTCAAATAAAGGCTGATATTGTGCTGTGGATTCATTTAGTCCAACAGCTGATCAATGTCTTAAAGTCTGTGTGTGACCAGCTCCTCCCTTCTTATCCCTAATGATCCTTAGATGTTCCTCTGTCTTTCTGTTTCAGTGTTGGCGAAACAGGTGGTACCAACTGTGGGATATGCAGATGAAGATGTGTTCTTGCCACAGTGGGCTATTGCTGGAATTGTTATTGGATTGGCATCACTGTTGTTTGTCATCATTTTTGGTGTCACTGTTGTAAGTAACAAACCTCTTTATTATTATGTCCACACTGATAAGGTTGAACCTGTTCATATAGAGACCAGATACAGCAACACACTGTCAGCTGGTGAGAGATGCACTGCTTGACCTTCAAGGTTAAGGCACTATGAATCTTTAAAATGTCAAGAAGTACTTAGCCTAACAATTTAGGATCACATCCCAGAAGATTTTAATCATTATTTTGAAACATGGAAACACGTATTACGGCCTTCTGGGATGTCACAACATGTAGTTTGGTAGACACGTACCAACATTATGCAGATGTGCTACCACCTTCTTTAGGAGTCTGTCTGTTCAATCTTCCACCCTGAAGATGGGGGTAAGAGGTTTGTGCAAAATGTTAGTACCCGTGTACAGGGTGTCACATGCTGTAAGACTGATCTGATCACAGCATCACAGGTTATATCAGCAGTGTACAATGTGCACTGTGCACTCAATGCATGCAGGGAGCATGATTGTGACTCTGACAGCTGCAGAACAGTGGGCTTGACTGTGCTTCAGAACAGTGGGCCTGACTGTCCTGCAGAACAGTGGGCCTGACTGTGCTGTAGAACAGTGGACCTGGCTGTGCTACAGAACAGTGGGCCTGACTGTCCTGCAGAACAGTGGGCCTGGCTGTGCTACAGAACAGTGGGCCTGACTGTCCTGCAGAACAGTGGGCCTGACTGTCCTGCAGAATGGTGGGCCTGACTGTGCTGCAGAACAGTGGGCCTGACTGTGCTGCAGAACAGTTGGCTTGACTGTCCTGCAGAACAGTGGGCCTGACTGTGCTGCAGAACAGTGGGCCTGACTGTGCTGCAGAACAGTGGGCCTGACTGTCCTGCAGAACAGTGGGCCTGACTGTGCTGCAGAACAGTGGGCCTGACTGTCCTGCAGAACAGTTGGCTTGACTGTCCTGCAGAACAGTGGGCCTGACTGTGCTGCAAAACAGTGGGCCTGACTGTGCTGCAGAACAGTTGGCTTGACTGTGCTGCAGAACAGTGGGCCTGACTGTGCTGCAGAACAGTGG
>Ga0136643_10017836_pt1 | contig 10693 bp, 4 predicted proteins | sample TergutLab28metaG_FD_96883 | JGI IMG/M metagenome (GOLD analysis project Ga0136643, IMG submission 96883) | Labiotermes labralis P1 segment gut microbial communities from Petit-Saut dam, French Guiana - Lab288 P1 (version 3) (version 3) | ecosystem: Host-associated > Arthropoda: Insects >... | reverse complement strand
TTATTTGTCATTTTCCTATAAATTATACATTCGTTAGCGAAGAGTCGATGTTCCTCCAAATATCGTTTACGTACACTAGCAACAGTAGTGGGCCCAAAACGCTCCCTTGCGGCACACTTGAGGTTACTTTGACTTCCTTGGATAGTTGCTCTCCTACTCTGACCCTTGATGTAGGACCTACAAGTTATTCTATTACCCACACAAATACACTCAAATCCACGCCAGAGGCCGGCAGTTTCGTAAGGAGCCGACCATGAGGAACTAAATCGAGAGCCTTGGAAAAGTCTATTACAATATAATCTATGTCGAAGTCCTCGTCCAAAGAATCCACTATGTCCTGGCACACAGTGATGTTTGACTTTCACAAGAGCATCCCGGTATAAACCCATGCTGTCCCCTGTGTAACCAATCATTCTTATCCCAGATTTTTCCTCAAACAACCTGCTATCACGTGTTCCAGTTGCTTGCAGACCACAGAGGTTAATTTTTATTTAATTATAATTTTCCTATAGACAAAGACGAAGAAACTATATTTATTGCTTTCATTACAGGCAAAAATGAAACTTAAGGTTTTCAAGTTTGACATAATTTAAAAGTAATTTTTTCTCCTATGTTCCTGTAATATCCAAGAGGGTTTTGCTTTTTCTAAAGGTTCTTGCGTTTCGCCCGCATGTAGGTTTGATATCTATAATATCAATATGAAGAAGAATGTGGCAAATTGTTGTAATGATATTGACAGAAGGATACTTTAGAACTAGAAAAAAAAATTGTCCCTTTAAGACCTATTCCACGACACATAATCTTCCAAATTTTGTGTAAAACCTAAGATCCTCTCTGCCTTACAACACAGTGTACTTCCATTATACAAACCAGTCATTTCTGTATTCATTCAAACTGTAATCTCTCTCACAAAAGTGAGTTCTTTCCTGAAAGACATATAGTGTTTTCTTCTGCAATATCCAGTACCCTCAATTTTCCTTAAGGTCATCCAGCAGCTGCTTAAGTCTTCCTAATCCTCTCTCCGTCACTTCTCTGCTTCCTTGTATTTTTCCTTCAATAATACACTTATGATTTGGGAAATTGTCTTAGATTCTGAGTATCACATGACAACACACCATGTGACAGACTCTAGAGACTCTTCATCTTAAAGATACGACACGTATAAATGAAACTTGATTTAAAAGGGTTAATCTGTTTGTGGGGGTGAGGAATAGATCCAGTTTTCCTGAACATGTTCGCCACTTGGTGGTGATGAATGGTGAGCCTAAATTCCCGTTGCTACACGTAAGAGTTTCATTCGGTTCCGGATTCGGTCAGAATGTGATCACAAACAGCAATATCTCTTTGTCTCCTGGGAAGCCAATCCCATTTCGACAGTCGTAAAAATATTGGCTGAGAAGACCTGGTTTGAAAGTGAGGGATTAGAAATCCTCATAGCCACGCTGCTGTAGATACAATACTGCTCGGCCTTCAAGATGGCTGCAGTATGATCTTAATAAACGTCCGTAAAATTTCACGAGTCGAGGGAACGTCATGTACCGTCACGTACGAATTGAATGTTTCTAACATGTAACACATAATCATCTGTTAGGGTGTATTACCTCATTATAATCTACAGTAAAGTGTTTTATCGTACATTAAACACAACTTACCTTTGAGTTTCTCTTCCTTTAGCCACAAATAACAAAAAATCTTACTGGAAATATATTTATTTTAAAATACTTCCTAACTAGCGAATAATTAACGATTCCGCTTTACAGAACGATACATCAAATGAAACTGCTAATCCAGACGATCACAGGCGATGTAATGTAAGGTTAAATAATGCGTAGCCTGCACTCGACACTGTTGCAAAACAAACTTCAACTATAGGGCCCTAATACCAACGTCTTTAGCGTCTCGTTGTGAGACATGTCCATCCACTTCACATTTTAAGAATGTCTTTCTTGAAGATTACCAAAACCTTATAGGATTCATAACGGTAAATTAATGAGTAATACAATAAATACTCCATACCCGATACTACGTGCAGCACAGTCCTTGAGAAACTAATCGGTTTTCAGGTAGTTAAGAAATTCCCCGCATTTTATGGAACTCGAAGGTTCATTGCCGCATTCACAAGTGCCCGCCACCTATCCCTATCGTGAGCAACATCGATCAAGCTCATGCCCCCACATCCCACTTCCTCAAGATCCATCTTAATATTAAGGTACCATCTTCGCCTGGGTCTCCCAAGTGATCTCTTTCTCTCAGGTATCCCCACCAAAACCCAGTATACGCTTCTCCTCTCCCCCATACTCGTTACATACATTTTATTACCCGAACATTATTGGATAAAAAGTACGAATCATTAAGCTCCTCATTGTGTAGTTTCATTGTTCTCACGTGTTACCTCGTCCCTCTTAGATCCAAATGTTTTCCTCAACACCCTATTCTCAAACACCCTCAGCTTACGTTTCTCCAGCAATGTGAGAGACCAAGTTTCACACCCATACAAAACAACAATCAAAGTTAAAATTCTGTACATCTCACTCTTTAAATTTTTTAATAGCAAACTGCTAAAACATAAGATTCTGCTCCGAATGATAGCGAGCATTATTTGAATTCAATCTGCTCTTAATTTCTTCCCGAATAGAATTTTGATTTGTTAAGGTTGTTTCCAAGTATTTGAACTCTTCCACCCTTTCAAAGGAACTATTAACAGTCTTCATACTGCGATTTTGTCCTGCATTCTGATCTCGAGTCGTGAACAGGTACTTAGTTTTATCAGCATTTACTTCTAGACTAATCTCATTACTAGCAACTAATAAAGCTTCTGCGGTTTCCTTCATATAGGGGTGCTGATAAATCCTTAGCTCGACCAGGACGGAAACAAGTTAATGTTTCTGTCAGAATGGCAAGAATTTCCTTCGGCGCCTTGCCTTGCAGGAAAAAAAAAATTGATGACAGCTCGCGTCTCGATGTTGAAATCATGCGCGTCTCCTGATATGCTTCTGAGCTTGTTTCTTTCCTGGTCAGGCTAAGGACTTATCAGCACCCCAGCAGTATGTACGCTTCCTCCCAATATATTAACTTTATCAGCCTAAACCAGAAGCTGATGTGCACCATTTCATTTCAATCAATCCTGGTTTACTTGAACCCACCAAATGGCCTACTCTAAAGCGAAGTTGCAAAGCAATGGCGGTAAAGCATCTCCTTGTTTCAAACCATTCCTAAAAGGAAACATGTCAGACCAATTCTTAACTACTCGACTATATTATAAGTTTCATTCAGACACATTTTTATTAGTCTTACCAGTTTCATGGGAATACCAAACTCAATGAGAATATTATACAAGAACTCCCTCCTAATTGAGTCATAAGCTTTCTTGAAGCCTATAAAGAGCTGATGCACTTCATCACTGTATTCCCATTTTCTCAAGTATTTGACAAATGCAGAATATATGATCAGTAGTTGACCTGTTGTGTCGTTTTCCACTGTGATGATGCCCAATATTTCATCTACATATGGAATTAAAAATTTGTACGTACTTGGCAAAAGTGATATGCCCCTGTAATTACTAAAACCTGTTTTATCGCCCTTCTTATAGATAGGTACAATGACCGACTCTTCCACTCCTCAGCCAATTCCTCCTTATTCCAAAGAGAAATAATAACAATACGGATCCATATAATGAAACCAGCTTAATGCATTATTTATCTTCAGTTTATTTCATCAGTCAAACTCTGCATGTTTCGGGCATAATTTTAGCCCATCATCAGGAGTTATGCAGTATATGTACAACAATTGGTACGTGTTGTGCTTTTTAGTTGACTGTCTGTTTTCCGAGATGGTATGGAAACAGTTCCATCCCAACTCGGACAACAGACTATAAACTACTCCACAGAAGATACATGTTCAGTCTCCTTCATTCTTTTTATGTCCAGACACTTTGCCGCGAACACTTCGCACTAAAACTTTTCTTTCTATTTCAAGTCCTTAAATACATAACACAGCTGTCAATGTCACCGCTTTTAAATATTATTATGTTTTTGTTTGGGAAAGTAGACTTCGAGGTAAAATTAGTAGAATTGGAGGGGCATTGGTAGTTAGCGTTCTCGAGAAACCCTCCGGCATTTTTGTGTCTGAAGACAGTATTCGTCTTAAAAGCTTATCGCCCTATTTTGCACTTTTCCTTGGGACTCATCAGAGGTTTTTCCACCATAATAATAGAAATAATGAACGTACAAAATGTTTGTCATGAGAAGTAACACTAAATATGCTTTGCACTATTTCAAGCACAGTTTAAATCCAACAATTTATATAAAAGAGATATCGATTTTTCCAGGTATATAATTCTAAATGCCCTGCATAATGTTAGTGAAATAACAATAATTTAATTTCCTTATATAGTGGTGGTGGTGGTGGTGGTGGTAGTAGTAGTATTAGTAGTAGTAGTAGTAGTAGTAGTTGTTGTAGTTGTAGTTGTAGTAGTAGTAGTAGTAGTAGGAGTAGGAGTAATAGTATTAGTAGTAGTAGTAGTAGTAGTAGTAGTAAAAGTAGTAGTAGTTGTAGTACTAGTAGTAGTAGGAGTAATAGTATTAGTAGTAGTAGTAGTAACAGTAGTAGTAGTAGCAATAGTAACAGTAGTAGTAGTAATTATAGTAGTAGTAGTAGCAATAGTAACAGTAGTAGTAGTTGTAGTAGTAGTAATTATAGTAGTAGTAGTAGTAGCAATAGTAACAGTAGTAGTAAGAGTAGTAGTAATAACAGTAGTAGTAGTAGTTGTAGTAGTAGTATTAGCAGTAGTAACAGTAGTAGTACTAGTTGTTGTTGTAGTAGTAGTAGTAGTTGTAGTAGTAGTAGTAGTAGTAGTAGTAGTAGTAGCAGCAGTGGTTGTAGTAGTACCAACAAAAATCACACAATTATATGGAAATTAAGTTGTATACAAAATGACCTCTTACATGTTTCGACACGGATTATGAATCATATTCAATTTGGGTTTTGCTTCCTGACTCATCAAGTCTTAATGTCGAATAAAAATCAGCGTTAATGCACAAAATGGCGTGTACGATGTACATAAACAGCAAAAACAACAAAACATACGAAAAATAATATATTATAGAAAAAATGAACCATAAATTTTCAGTACTTATTTGCTTACTGGTACAACAGCACAAGTTTCAAGCACAAAGCCAACACAAATACACGATAACAATAATAATAATAATAATAAACATCGGTGCACAATTCTGTGCTACCATGAAATTGCACATAGCGGTAATCTCACTTTGCGCCCAGTACTTCTGCACTCTGTTCGCTAACGTGACTTCATTGTCCTGCTGTGTTCAACGGATGGTGACGAATGCAGACTTCTCTTTGCGGCACTTTCGTCTCGCTAACAAAAATTGTATAGTACTTTTTCACGCTGCGTAGACACTAAACTTTTGTGTGGGCCAGCGAACTTCCGCCACTGCAGAGGCACGTAAAGCTGTTGTAACAGTTCAACAATACTTATGACTTCGCCATTGTCATGTGGCAAATGCGTCGTATCTCGATAGTTCTAAGGGTAATTATATGCACCGCATTATAGTGTTTTAATTAGATCTCAACTCCATATATGCAAGGTATTTTGAACTATACCTGTCAATAAGCATGAACCCAACTCTTGGCTCACCTGCAAATTTTCTTTGAAGAATAATCACCTCACTTTTATTTAGCTCTAATTTCCGTATTCTTCTAAAAATATTTTTTTCCGGTACCCCAGTGACCTATACAGGATGGACGGAGCGTGCAGCATGCATGCTTGTAGAATATTTCCCACGATTTTATTCCAAATGCATAGGTAAATCAGACGAAGTAGGAAACTTAAGCTCAGATAATAGAACTAGAGGTTAATAAAAATGGACATTTAAAAGCCACTGTTTAGGCTTGTGGGTTGGATTCATCTGACCCAGTATACGGAGTAATACCGAGTGCTCGTAAAAATGGTAATGCGTATTGTGGTTCAAGACGGGCGGGGAAATTCTTCAAGTAGCTAAGCGACAATTAATTGCGGAAGAAACACTCTGTTCCTTGGAATGATCCATACCGTCGTGATAGAAATGTGAAGCGTGTGTAAGCCATTGAGGGATGCTGAGCGTGACAAAAATCTGAGTCTGTTGTTCAGTCTCTGTTTTACAGTTTCATCCCTAAATAATTTGAAACCACTCAGTACTTTCGAATATTCCACTGCGTGACAAAATATTTATTTAGATTATTCATTATTATCACTTGATCATTAACCTTTTGGCGCCGGAATCATTTTTTTAATTTTAGCACATCCTGTATATAAAATGTGAATAATACAGGAACTAAATACGTTAGAATTATGAAACAAACTGCATTTTGAAGAGAAAAAGACGGAGAATATATACCATGTTTAAAATATTCGGTACCTTTATTTGTTGAATAAATATATAAAATGCAACTTTCGAGGTTAGCGGTGCGGTACATCAACTATAGTTGATGTTAGGCGTCTAAAGGTTAATGGATCGAATGTACATCAGTCTGTGGCCGTAACAATGACATTTTATATAATATCGTCGCTAGTAACGTAATGAAAAGCCAATTTTAGAGTGCAGTTTGTAATTTTCAACGATTTTCTTTATTTTTCACCACCAATCAGAAGGCCTTATTCTAGACCCGCCAACTTAGCTTCTTCCTTAACGTGTCCATCGTTTTACTTTGTTGTCCATCAAACTCGTCATGTAGGCTTTCCCATCCCTTCTCTACATCTTCCTATCCACAGTTATGTTGGCTTACTTGTTTAATTGAATGTATTATTCCTTAACATGTATTATCCGTTAATCTCGCGAATTTTATTTATCTTAATCAAATAATATTTCTTCTTATTTTCAAAATCATATTTTCAGGGGGAAAATTAAATTCGTTAGTTCCAGTAAGAGTTTCACAGAAATTCTGCATTAAAATAAGTTACAAGAGAACAAATCCGTAAATATCCCTTCTCCTTGCACAAAAGGAACATCGCATTATAACTACATATCACTTTCACTTCAGTATTTTGTAGGATTGTGTCAGGAAAAATGAAGGCAACGAAAATTTTAACTCCATTCCTCTAACAGAATTCTTACAAATTATATTAAATATTGAAAGGTTTCGACCTTTTCTTGCAGTAAATATATATGTTTAATCCTTAGGTTTTAGTTATAATTTTTGAAGGTAGCAATGCGAAAAATCGGTTTTTAATTCCTGCATTTAGGTCTAAACATTTGAAAACAACGATAGTTTCAATCACATTACGATATACGTGAGTACAAATTTCAATCCGCTAGCCCTTGCCTAAGATACAGTTTCGTTATTCCCTCAAAAATTGACACATTTCTGCCAATATTGCGCCTCCATTCACGGACACATAAAGCAAGTTATGAAAAACTTGCAAATTTTTCACGAACTCTTGCCAAACATTCCGTAGAGAGGAAGATGTTATGGGTGTGGTGTACATACCGCAATACAGATGGTGCACATGGTAAGGGCGTTGCCGAGTTTCGATATATGAACAAACTGAACTTTTGGAAAGCATCTTAAATAATACAGGACTTCGCATGCTTTCTGTATTGTGGCAGCGTAGAACCTGGAATACTACAGCTAATTCAAATGTCTATGAACACAATAACCAAACTATGACTGAATTTAAGTCACTTTCGAAAGAAATAAAATGAAATTCTCCAATTTTTAAACGGTCTTCCTTCTTTTTCACATAGAATACTTTTAGAAAATAATGTTCAGAGTTTCTTCGTTAATGTTACATTGTACAACAGCAATTAAACTTTTGTCAAACACATAAAAGACCAATTTGATGTCACTTGCCATTTTATTTCACTTCTTATGTTCTCAACATGTTTCGGACATTAATATATCCATCATCAGGAGCTTGCGACTATTCTGTTGAATTACCACATTGGTCGTATTGTTCTTGGTTCGATGTGTGTTGAAGTTTCGGTGTGGTTGGTTTGGAGTGGTATCTGTGTTGCCCTGCTAGCTCCTGCAAGCGCCTGATGATGGATATATTAATGTTCAAAACATGTTGAGCACATAAGAAGTGAAATAAAATAGCAAGTGACATCAAGTTGGCCTTTTATTCCTCTTCAACAAAGAAAACAGACTTTACAAGACAAGTTATAACTCGTAAACTGTCGAATTTAAACAAACGAAATTCGGTGTGTGAACGGGCATTGGTTGACCGATATATCGCTCTAGTTCTGTTATTTAAAAAAAATCAGACCCAAAAGTTATGGATCGCACTGTGCGTGTGTGTGTTGCAACGAGCATTTATGTAACATGGGAACCCATAAAACGTATAAAGTGTATGAAATATTAAAGTATTGTAAAATGACTTCTGTTAGGCCTGTTAAGACGTCAAAGTTCTGTATAATAATATGCTGCTGTTGGAAGTTGGAACAAAATTAAATAAATATTTTACATATATAAACTTTTGTTTATTTCGGGTCGAAAGATTTTGCACATGGTGTAAAGGCTGGGTTTTGACTTTGCTGTCGTGGACGCTGATTCACGGTTGGTGACTGCAGTATTCTTGGCCTTTTTCGTGTTTTTATTTGTGTCGGTGGACGTCGTATTCACACCGGCGTATTCCGTAATATGCGAGTGCCGCCAGTGTTGTAACCATTAGTTTTACGGCGTGTCGGATGCTCGGCATACACGAGTGTGCATATTGCGTTGAAACTTGGCGGTTATAGGTGAAGAATAGTTTGTGGAGTTGGACATTATGTTTTGTGCGTTTTTACCTCTATTTCGGAGCAACTGTCTGCGTTCAGTTTCAGGGTAGTCAAATAAGAATCTTTTTTAACCAAACAGTACAGCGTCATGTCCCAGAAGAACGCAATCTTCTTACCTTGACATCTTAAGCTTTCAAACGCGTGTTATTGTTAATCGTGTTCTGGCAAACTTGTGGAATCCAAACGTGGTCTTATGTCTTGGTCAGACAACTCAATAGGAAATAAAAGCATCTGAAATTAAAGGCGAGCTAGTCTGAGAACATTCAGCAGCAGGAAAGTAAGGGTCGGTCTGAAACAGGGTAGCTAATCACGGTAAGGATTTCGAATGAAACTTTCAGAGTTAGATTGGTAAGAATGTTGCAAGTTATGTAACATTGTACCAAGAAGGAAGTAACTGAAGTAAAGGAGTATCCAGTATCCACTATCCAGTATCTAGTATCCAGTATCCACTATCAAGGGTCCAGTATCCAGTATCAACTATCCAGTATCCAGTATCCACTATCAAGTATCCAGTATCCACTATCCACTATCCAGTATCCAGTATCCACTATCCAGTATCCAGTATCCACTATCCAGTATCCAGTATCCACTATCAAGTATCCAGTATCCACTATCCAGTATCCACTATCAAGTATCCACTATCCACTATCCAGTATACACTATCAAGTATCCACTATCCAGTATCCAGTTTCCATTATCCAGTATCCACTATCCAGTATCCAATATCCAGTATCCAGTATCCACTATCCAGTATCCACTATCCAGTATCCACTATCCACTATCCAGTATCCACTATAGAGTATCCACTATCCAGTATCCACTATCCACTATCCACTACCCAGTATCCAGTGTCCGTAACTGCAATAATTATTTCTTACACTTCGAAGACTGACGCTCGACTAAATTTTATGTAAATCCACGGATAGTTCTTACCTCACAGAAGATATTGTCTCCGTCCATTATTAGTATATTTCTTTTCATTATGTACCGGCAAATAAATCTATGTTTATTTAATAATCTTACGAAACGTACAAATATAATATTTCGAAAAAATGTAAAGTTTATTAATGTTACAGTAAACGGTACGTATATTTACTATAGAGCTTTCAGAAGTTAAGTGAAGTTTGTAAAAAAAAAATTAGTTACACTTTTTCCGTGTATTCACAAAGTCGCATATTCCTAAAATACGGCACACCGTAATATCGATTTTTGTGCATCTTGTGATATTTATGTACTATACTTCATATGTAAACACCCAATAATTATATTTCTCAAACATCATTTGCATTACCTGAAAATACATTTCCCCTTTATAGTGGTGTGCATTACTGCAGATGAAGTGAGAATGTGCATGAGCGGTAGGCCAATGCAATGTGCTTCCGCTTCATCACTTCATCTATGATCTGGAATCTTGGAGAACTATTATTTGTTTCCTCACTTTTTTTCAGTCAGTATCAGATAAAACGCTACAAACAATAAGTACCGCCAGTTATTTCTGTACAATTATGCTAACCGTTCTGCATGAAACCTTAGTTTAAAGGAATAACTCTTCAAACTGCACCATGTTCAAACGACGGAAAATTAAATATGAAATGTCTACAGCATCGAATGTGAGATGTTAGTAACAAATTTGTACGCAGGCAAATACGACAAGCATACAGGGTGAGCATAAATTATTTCCCTGATTACAAACATTTATTACAAGAAAACTTTATGTTGCACGGCAGCCGTGGATAATTTTCCAACAAGATGGCGCACCTCCACACTGGGGTTCACATGTTCGTCGGTTTTTGGATGCAACATTTCCAAACAGGTTGATTGGGAGAGATGATCCGACACCCTGGCCACCACGATCGCCGGATATCACTCCCCTTGACTTCTTTTTATGGGGGTATGTTAAGGACAAAGTGTTTTCGACA
>Ga0136643_10017833_pt1 | contig 10693 bp, 5 predicted proteins | sample TergutLab28metaG_FD_96883 | JGI IMG/M metagenome (GOLD analysis project Ga0136643, IMG submission 96883) | Labiotermes labralis P1 segment gut microbial communities from Petit-Saut dam, French Guiana - Lab288 P1 (version 3) (version 3) | ecosystem: Host-associated > Arthropoda: Insects >... | reverse complement strand
TGGGTGTTTTTACCTTTTGTACATGTTGTAAAATTCTAATTTGTCTCGTGTGTTTTGTTGCTAGTTTTAAGTTGTCTTGTGTGTAATTGTTGTTGGTTGGCCGTGTGTATTGTTGTAGTTGTCTTGTGTATATTTGTTATACTGTGTGTGCATTGTTGTTTTTTTTTATTTTAGATGCCGGACTGGTGGCTAGAAGTCACTATTCGGAAGGTCCTGCGACCGGCCATCTCGACACAGGTTTTTCTTGGTTTCCCTGTGTCTATAAGCCAATGCTGAGATGGTTCCCAAGATTCCAAGTTGCCACTACATGTTTCTCATGTAGCCCTCCCGACTTTAATCTAGTAATAACCAATTTCATGTTTTGTTTACATGTAAAATAACCACTGCCACCGGGTAACAACCCAATTGCAGTAAATAAATAATAATAATAATAATATTAGTATTATTACAACTGCGTATTTGAAGAAGAAGAAAAATTATTATTTTTTGCTATGACTGTACATTTACTGTAGGTTGTGTAACCTTTAAACATTTGTCCCTTGGAGCTTTCCAAGTTTGTAAACATCTTACAGAAACAACTGGGTTTGCAGGGAATATTTCATTAAAATACCTTTCTGGGGCACACGGTGTTAGTTCCTACAGCCCGGAGAGCCTGAGGAGATCCCTTGTGAAGGTAGCGGCAGAGATCCCCTGGAGAGGAAGCGTGTGGCGACAGCAGTGGCCGGAGAGTCTCAAGGCTTGCGTCGAGGCATACGGTGGCCATTTTGAGTGACATTATTATAAATGAAAACCTAAAACTATTGCAAATAATTTATTTGGCTCGAAAAGTAGATGTTTTGTTTAATTTTCCTTGTAACAGAACTTATGGCAAGGCTATGTATAAGCAGTTAAGAAATTAGGGTCGAAGTCTAAGGTATAAAGTTATTTTTTTTTTAATATCTGAAACTCATTTAGAGCTACTGGTAACTTAACTCCCGCTCCATATATTTAGTCAAAGTTTCAACCCAATTTTTTTCGAGAATATAATTTTCCGTCAGATCTAACATGCGTACTGCTGGTATGGCTTGTGCAAAATTTTGAAGCTTAGCTTTTGTGTCACATAAGTATGTGGGCGCAGATTTGTGATTTTTGATTTCCGTACATAGCACACAGTACATAGCTGTATATACAAAGAAATTAATACAGTAAACGTGTTAATAAATACACGCTTTAGATATAGATTTTGGTTAAGTGGAATGGACGTCTGTAGGCTGTGGAGTGATTGAGAGACCGTGACAAGAGTTGACAACGTGAATTATATTTATTTGTGATTTGTTTAATGATGATGTCAGTAGCCCACTCTGTATCCAATTGAATTATAAGATTTTTCATTCATTAATTGAATAATATGTGGAAAGAAGTGGTCGTGGCCTGATTTGAAGGTATATCCCGGAATTTCCACGAAGGAATGAGGGAAATCTTTCAACATGTCTACCAGGATAGCCGGTTTTTCGAGTCTTAGTCTGAAAGCGCGAGATTCCGCTCACGAAGAAGGAGTGGTAATTATTGGTGCACTATTTTAATGCCATGCAACGAGGGAGCAGAGACAACTGTATGTGATGTCTTGAAGTGTAATTAAAGTGGGGGAGTAAGTAGACTCTAATGAAGCTTGAAAAAAATTCAAGCCTGCTGGGATGTTACGCCATGCCGATTGACCAGTCAGAACGACGTTAACACACCAGAATACTTAAATCTGTACCAGTACCACTGCTTGAGCCCCACATTTATCGCTTAAACTAAGAAGGGGCAACATATAAGATCACTTCACCATATGGATTCACTCATTCACTCCACAAGTAGCATGAAATTTGTAAATTTAATTTCTAACAAATTTTTATGTTCGACTTTTCTATAAAGGTGGAAAACATGCAAGTATTCTGTGATGTGACGACTTTGTCATGTTGGGAAATATGTTTAACCTTTATCATACAAACCAGTGGTCTTAACATTTTTCATACCATGGACCCCTTTGAGAGTCTGGTGAAACCCATGGACCCCTTCTCAGAAATATGTATTTAAATGCATAAAATATAATAATGTACGTGTAGAATTTGTGTGTCTTCTTATTCTTAGATGACACCGCTGTCCAATGCGGACCTTCTCCTCCTTAATTGACTTCTACCTGTCAGCTCTGTTTTTTTACCTCTCGTTGCTATCCTCATCTCATTACTCCGTTTCCCCTGCCAAGGTCAATTCCACTCAGTCTGACTGTTCCGAGGCCACATTTTAAGTTTCCTGTCAGCTTTTTTATTGTGACATGTTATCGGCCTGTCGCCCATCCTCCATCCTGGAGGGCCAGTCCACCGTATTTGTAACCCCCCGTGGTAGGGTGCCCCAGCTATAACCCCAGGTACCCATTTTAATCGCCTTTTACAACCCGCGTGGGCTAAAGTGGGACTGTTCTTTTCACCGGTCACCACAAAAAAAAAGCTCAAATACAGTTTTTCAGAATATATAAAAAACATACATGTAATATATGGTAATATATGTGCTTCTATATTAATCTATTAAGTCAACGACGAGACATTAAATAAATTTAAAACATATGCAAGTTGAAATGAAATTTACTTTCTTTAAAAAATTATGTCACTTCAAAGGCAAATGTATTCTGGTTTCCCTTTCTTTGACTATAATAATTTTAGGTAGTGGGATTGATTGAATGAAGCATATATTTTGGAGCCTAGAGACCAAAAATTTCTATGTTGCTTACATCCATTATTGAATGAAAAGATAAATTTAAGTTATAAGTTTGCGAAAATCCAAGTTCACGGACGACGTGAAATCTATCCCTGGACCCGAGGCTAAGGACAGCTGAAATAAACCATTCAGTTCTGAAATCAGACCTTCGTGTTTATTAAATCGCTGAAGCCTATGTGGACGGAACGCGCATTTTGTTAATATTAACCACTGTGCTTTGAAGGCCTGAATTACTCTCAGATTAACATAAATAGAATATTGAGGGCAGTGGACTTCATTTACACCTGTCTCCAGTACATCATCGCCCAAACAAACATGAAAGACAATGACACCAACAACGCCCAGTAGTTGTTTAATGCATAAACCACAGAGATACATTCTTTGACCCAATGAAATTTTTCCTTTCTGCAAACTATGTCTGTGTCAAGAACACAAGAAAGAATGTGATAATAAGAGGGCACAATGTTGCATGTTTCGTGGGAGATACAAATGAAACCGAGTTACGTTTTTATTTTTATCCCAGAGACTGTAATTAGACTTCTATAAAAAGACCCTGAAGTTAACAGTTGACAGCACAAAGTACGTTTTAATTTGAAAAAAAGCCAAAACAGGAACTGTGGGTAAATTTAAAAAACAGTTATGTGAGTTTAACTGCGTATCAGAATGAGAAAACTTGCTAACAAAAGATGTAACTGTTGATGCAAGATATAAAGAAATTACAACGTGCAACAAAGTCTCACGCCAGACTCAAAACTTTTCTTAACGGAAGTATCTGATGTGATGTGAAGATGTTTCTTCCTCTGGTTAAATTATCGGGGGAAGGGGGGACAATGTATGCCTAATTTGCGTCCCTTTGTTACGGCGCTACAATTGTGTATGATTTTGTTCTGTTATGTTCAGAATTTGCTTGTATGAGACGGAATATTTCTTTCACAAAGTCAGAAAAAAAATCAAAGGTAAGAAAGAAGTTATATTAATTAGACTTCTGCATATATCTTCATGAAAAATCTGTTTGTCGTGGGTATTCGTTTTGTGACGCATGCGGTCCTCGATAATAATAATAAAAGAGTCTAACGACGGATAATTTTTTAATATTAATGTTGACCCTCTCCTGCATTCCATCAGCTTCTACACCCTAAAACTTGAACTTGTTTTGCTTTTTTCGTTCCTTCGTTCCTTTCCTAGTGCAATGTGCAGCATAAAATTACCTGTGGAGAAGTCAAACTCTCTTGGGCGCTGATGAAAGTAATGTGCCGAATCCCCTCATTGTTATGTTACTGTGTTTCTTGGAAAGTATAGACTTCCGATAGCTGAAATAATCGTAGTGTTCTGTATCTTTGCCCGTCCTTTCAGCTGTATACTAAAAGCAAATAAAAAATTTGAGTAAGGAAAGTCAATTATTGTGTAGACAATACTGGGTTTGATTAGTTCACCTATCTGGAGCCGGGACCGCTTAGTCGTCTACAGAACGAAGGGTCAAGAAATCTGAAATTAGTTCCAGGCAGGAGCTAAGTCTTGTCTCTTCTCCACAGCGTCCAGGCCGGGCCAGGGTCACGTCGAACTTATTATTTAATTGGTACCGAGGGCTCTTTCTTCAGGGGCAAATTGGCCGGTCCGTGATGCTGGACACCTATCTCTCTCTAGTGGTGACGCTAATTATTCATGGAGCTGTGCCTCCAATCCTAAGCATCTTCTTAGTGTGTTCCTTACTTAAGCACCCTAATTTGACAAAACTGTTTTACGAAAATTTCTCACATAAAAACAACCACGTTCTTTCCCTGTGGTTTATGAAATGTAGTTTCTTGAAATATACTTGTCTCTTGTAAGGCAAGCCTCAATTAATTGTTCTTGGTTTCGAAATTGTGGAACTTTCCTAAGAGTATTCTAGGATTAACCTGCAGTCTTTATAAGCTTGGGGACCGCGGTAGCACAGTAGTTAAGGTGTTGTGTTAAAAATCGGAAAGTCGCGAGTTCGATCCCAGATGGTGTCAGTGGATTTTTCATTGACATAAAATCCTTCCGATCGCACTATGGCCCTGGGGTCGACTCAGCCTCTAACAGAAATGGGTACCAGGAGTATTTCCTGGGGATAAAGGCGGCCGGTGCGTAAGGCTGACAACCTACCACCATCCTGTGCCTTGTTACGAAATCTGGGAACCTTACCTACTGTGTACCTCTGGGCCTGTCCAGGCCTGTAACGGGACCGCTTTACCTTTACTTTTACCTTTATAAGCTTACTGTATTTTAGACCTTAATTCCACCTCACAGGTTTCCAGAAAGCCGTGGGAGATATTTTCCTCTAAATTACGATTCTTAACTCACCTTAGGAACTGCGGAAAATTTTCCTTGAAATGCCGGTCCTAGGACTCGAACTAACGCACTTAAGAGTGAGAATAGGATGTATCATACAGTTAGCTTGCTTGCTGTTCACTGTTCTACAAATGGTACCATTTTCCTTTCCTGTTTCTTACCGTGGGCCTGTTATAGGACATGCAAACCTGCAGTAAAATTCACACCGTACTGTCGCCAGTATGTACTTACACACAGCCTTTTGTTTTTCAAGTGAGACTTCCTCCTTGTGTTGAATATGAGCTAAAATATAATAGAATATATGTATATAATACTGCCAGACACAATTTTTATTTTATTAAATTTATTATAATCTAATATAATTTAATAAAATACAAAGTTTTGTCTGACTATTATGTATGTTTTATATTATATTTAAGCTTAGATAAAGCTGTTAAAGCAGACCACACTTTATTGTTGGTAAGGGGGTGCGGTTTGAATAATCAAGCCGAATTTTTTAGTTATGTGAGTGTAGTTTAATTTATTAATGCGTTCTTCACGTTTAGGGTGAAAAGAAATACATGCAGGGACTTGGAGGAGAAATCTGAAATGACCACTTGGAAAACCTGGGCTTAGGTTGAAGGATAATATTAAAGTGGGTCTTAAAGAAATGGAATGGGAGCGTGTGGACTTTGGCCAACTATTTCAGGATAGGGATATGTGGTGGGCTGTTGTGAAGACGGTAATGGATTAAGGGGTTCCACAGAATGTGGCTATTATCTTGACTACTAAGGAATTGTTACCTTCTTAAGAAGGACGCTGCTGCATGATGTTAGTTTGTTAATTAGTTAGTTTGGTAGAGTGAGTTTTGTTTAAATTTTAGTGGCTGTGTGCTATAATGTCATATTGACAAGAAAACCACTATATCTCTGGCAAAATGTGGTCCTTCTATTTGTTTCTTGCAACAGACAATAGGATTGAATTATCTGTTCCTTTGACTTTATTGTCAGTAGCTTACGTGACGTAATTCGCAGGAATATACCTCTGTGATTACTTGCTGCAAGTAAGACGCAGTTAGATTAAATTTTTGGTATGTTAATACGTGGTTCCTCCAGTTGTAAGCAAGTGCTTCTATACCTGCACAGCCTCTATTCTTTATGTGCTGCAAGTCACCTGTTCACACATTGCTGGACTTTTCAATCCACAGCTCATGATGGGGTTGCACAAATTATTCAGTCTGGACCACAAAATGAGCCAACAATTACTACAACACAAAGCTACATCAACTGCAGAGTTTATGTAGAGTAAAATCACAAATGAGTCACATAGTTTGATTAGTCACTATGAAAGAACGTGACAAAGAGTGAATATTCGTGCGTTGTGATTGGAAACCTGGAAAAAACCATGAAAACATCCTATGTTATGCGGTCACGTGACACTGTGGTCCCTGTAGCATGGCGGCGAGACCTCGTAACTGGCGTTCGCGTGGGCAATATTTTCTTGTCATTTAATTCTCAAGAAACTTAAATGTGAAATTTCATTCCATTGATATTTTGAGACATTGAAGGTTTTGTGTATAGTTTCCTTAACACCCCACCCTCCCGAAAAGGAAGAAAGAAAGAATAGGAAAGGGTGTAGATCCGGAATACCGCGTTTGGAATGAGACTTTCTTTCAACGTGTGTTGAATCACCACTTTGAAAACCAATACGTGTCAAGCAAAATTTTGAGAGGCTGTAAAAACTAATTATTTGTACTCCTGTTAGAATGGATTTTGAAATGTGTAAATATCATTGACCTATACTCGTCCGGTACCTTACTTGCACAAATGTCCCGCAAACATATTTTGTTGACAAACCGAGTGAAACTGTTTGTGTTGTAAGCACCTGTATGCCTAGTTGGAGTGCTTTCTCATCACTTCCATGTCTACCTAAGCTCATTCTGTCGACAGTCCATAGCGCGAAATGTTTATGCACGAACTCTAATTAGCACATGAAAATTAATAGATACGCAGTTTATTATTTACCGTGCTCATTGTGACGAATGTGCTTCTTCAGAAACGTCGAAGTCACCTGCCAAAGTCTACTTGAACACAACATTGAGACTGGCAAAAAAAGTGAATGTGAAGCGAAGTGTTTAGCCTGGAAAATAATGTGGAAATTCAGTAGTGTCATGGTTTCGGTGTAACAAAGATCTTGGGAGTCTACTGATCCGAAAAGTAATTTACGGGGAAATAAAAAAACCATATTTTTAATGAAAGCAATCGCTCTAGGACAGTCTATGAAGGCCCAGAGGGGAGCTCAACTCTTTCTTTAACTTCGGCGCTAGAGAGGGGCGGGTGGTCAGCGCCTCTCGCTGGCCACTTTACCGCCGGAAAAGATATACTGGAGGCAGGTTGTGCCTCGGGGCAGGTCTGAGGGTGGTGGGGAGCGGTAGGGAAAATTTCGTCTCCACCGGAATTCGATCTCCGGACTGTCCAGCCCGTAAGGGGTCGCTTAACCGACTACGCTTTCCCGAATCACAATGAGGACTACACTAATATTAAAAGTGATTGCAGTAGTATTATGAAGCTGTAGATTAAACCTAGCTAAATTCATAATCTACAACTGTAATAGCAGAAACTTTAGCTCAGTCAATATAGTGGCGGCTTAAAATACCAGAGACTCGAGGTTCGATTCTGGGCAGGGACATCAGAGTTTTCACCTTCGCCATCGGTTCCAGACCGGCTGTGGTGCCAACTCAGCAAACCATTCCACAGGGTAGAGAACTCTCGCTTTTCAAGCGGCCGTGACACGACATAACCACTCACCTTCGTCTAGTGCTGAAGGTTAAGAACGACTGAAGTTCTATCACCACAAGAAGGCCAAGGATTTCGGTGGACTGTGTGCCATTCCTTGTTTCGCATGTGTAAGAAAACAGTTATGTTTGCACTGCTTCACTCTAACCGCCCAGTGGAACACAGAAGAACGAAATGAAAACGTACGAGGTTACAAGTATTTAATGATTTTCATGCAATGCAACTGTCACACTTCTAACTTTACTTTTCGACGTGTGTTCGTAGAAGTGGAAAGTGAGAAATCCTCATCGTATAACTAACATAACATAACAGAACAGGTTCCCACTTGAACGTTTGTCTTTGAAACACTAACACTATAGAGCAGGATCCTCCTTGAGATTTTGTCATTGAATGACTAACATTATACAGCAGGGTCTTCCTTGAGAGGTTAATGGTCGTAGAGTTAGAGACCACTGTGGAAACCTAGACGTAGATGGGTGGATAATATTAGGATGGATCTCCAGGAAGTGAGATGTGGGTATATGGACCGGATTGGGCTGGCCCAGGATAGAGACAGGTGGCGGACGCTTGTGAGTGCGGTAATGAACCTTCGTGTTCCGTGAAATGCGGAGAATTTCTTGACTAGCTGCAAACCAGTTAGCTTCTGAAGAAGGACTCTGCACCATGGAGTAAGTAAGTAAGAGTTACTAACATTATAGGGCAGGGTCCTCCTTCAGAGGTCCATGGTCATCGAATAACCAACATATAGATCAGTGTCCTCATTGAGAGGTTTATAGTCGCCCAGTTGATCAAGAAATTCCCTGCGTTTTATGGAAAATGGAGGTTCATTACCGTGCTCAAAACAGCTCGCTACTGGTTCCTGTGCTGCGCCATGTAAGTCCAGTCCATAGCGTGTCACGCCATTTCTTTAGCAAATGATTTACTCGTGGAGTGGAACATCTTGTTGTGATGAATGACTATACAGATAAATAGACAGATAAGCTGCTTGTGTATAAGCAGCTTACATATTTTACAATTTCATGCTTGTGACCTGATGGTGGCTTTTCAAAAAGCCGAAACTTGTAGCACGTTTCGGACAATTAAGGGGAATTGTCTGAAATACAACTTGTCTGTCTGTTATGTGTTTACACTATTATCCTCATTTACGCCTTTTTCTTGTAAGTGACCTCCCTCCGCCGGATTTTGCGATGTAAATTTTATGTGCAATGCGCGATTTCGGCTTTCCATGTGTAGTCTTGTCTTGTGTAGAATTCGTGTATGGGGCACAGTGGGGTTTTGGAATGTGATACCCTCTAGTGGGAAGCGATCACGAAGTTAGGGATAAGGTTTAGAGAAAAATGGATTGGACACCAGACAGTACGCAGTTTGTATCATTCTGTGTCTTAAAGCTGCGGTACTGTCAGTCTCTTTCATTGATGACAATTTGACATGGGACCCACAAGTCTGTCTGTATGCTACGGACCGGCGACACTGCTTCCCAAGCCTTTTCCCATCAAAGAAGCCTTAACAATAATTTTTCATACTCCTCGGAGCCCCTGCCTGTGAAAAAGCTTACAGCTTACTTGTTGGGTATTGCCTAACCTTACATACGAGATGACCTAAACCAAACGAAGGGGCGGTTGACAGCACACGGATATTACTCCAGTATTGCCAGTTGCCGGGCAAAAACAACCCGCGATATTTCGAAGAATATTTCTACTTTTTTCGCAAACTTTCTAAATGTTCATTTACTTATACCACGAGCTCTTCTGGAAATCCTAGTGATGTTCTGCATTTCTGCTCTGCCATGAGCACAAGATGCTTCGCCCTTCACATCGTCCTTTAATTGATACTGTAATAACAGTTTATGAAGAATACAAATTATGAAGCTTCTCTGTATGCATTTTTACTAAGTTTTTTTGTTACTTATTAAGATTTATTTATCAAAATAGCACAACTTTCAAAAGTGTTCGTTTCCAATACTTAGTTGCTACTCGTTCACCTTTATAAACTGTCCATTTTCAGGTAATGAAAGTGGCAGGTAAAGGCAGTGATAGGTAAGGATTGTCCAACGAGATGTCTTTTGTGACCGGTAAGGGAGCACAGCAAATTTGCACCCATTTTTATAATATGTTCGCCGTAAGCTGGTTTGGCTGAATCGGGTAAACTGATCACAAAGGGACAGTTAAATGTTTTTGACACTATTTTGGGTTATCCTTTATTTTTCATGTGTGAAGACGTATTAACATATATACCACATATTTAATACATTTGAAATGATTTCGTGTAGAATTTTATGTTTTGTTGGTCGTGTTGCCTGGTATGATCCTTGTAAATAACCAACGCACACATTTTTTCATATATGTTTATTTCTATTCTCTACATGTTTCGGGCAGCCATGTGCCCATCACCAGGAGAATTATTGTATCAATGCGACATCTGGTTTATGTCAGCCTTTGCTAATATCCACACAGACCCAAGCTACTTCGCACTCCTTCTTGAACAATGGAAACGGCGCGTTTCCAATTTGTAGTGTTTGTCGGACTCTGGCTGGACTTCCTCCAAATTTCGTCTACGACAAATACTACGAGTAGGGGTTCGTACTCTGTTTCGCTCAGTAGTTTTATGCTGCTACCAATCAGATCACTTATCTAATAAGAAGGACTCAAAGACAAGGTAGCAGAATCATCTAGCTATCACTGTATACATATTGATGTGGCAGCCTGCTGCCACAACACCCAAATTGTACAACGAAATTAATCTGTGACTATTTCTGGTGTGACTTTAGCAAGGAATATATAGCTCCCTGATGATGGTCTTAGGACCGAAACATGTCGGAGCGTTTTTAATGTTTTAATGTGTAAATTTTATATATGTGCAGTTGTTGGTGTAAT
>Ga0136643_10017829_pt1 | contig 10693 bp, 10 predicted proteins | sample TergutLab28metaG_FD_96883 | JGI IMG/M metagenome (GOLD analysis project Ga0136643, IMG submission 96883) | Labiotermes labralis P1 segment gut microbial communities from Petit-Saut dam, French Guiana - Lab288 P1 (version 3) (version 3) | ecosystem: Host-associated > Arthropoda: Insects >... | reverse complement strand
CCAGACAGGCAACCCCCTACAAGTCCTAAAAAAGACCTGAGATAATCTTAACATCTCTCAGGTCCGCTTGTCAAGCAAATCTTTCAGCCTTGACAAAAACAACTATGAGAGGAGCATTAAAAATGCAACCACACACAACAAGAATTGATGAAAAAGGCAGGCTACTAATAGCCAGCGAATTCCAAAGAAAACTAGGTATATCCCTAGACGCATCCCCAAAAGTAACCCTAACCAAAGTAGGTGACACCTTAGTAGTGCAAAAAGCAAAAGAGGACTGCGAGTTACCCAACACAAAGAAACTAGACAACCTAAGCAGAGTAGAATTAGACAAAGAACTACTTGACAGCATGGGATGGAACACAAAAAGCCACGTTGGCATAAACAACGACATCATCACCATAAAATCACTAACACCAGAACAATTACAAAAAGCAATACAAAAAGAACAACAACGCAAAGCCGAACAAGAAAAGTCCGCCCAACAACATGAAGTAATGATATGTGAATAACAAGCGGAATTAGACCAGCTAAAAAAAGAAAAGCAACAAGAGTACAGTAAGTAAATATCAAAACGCCATTGTGGGTCAGAACCCCGCAATGGCGTTTTTTATTTGGTAGGGGCGGGCATTGCCCGTCCCATGTCTGTTGGCACTATCCTCCCATGACTATAACCACCAAAGATACCAGCGATATAATCACCTCCACTAAAATCCCCCTTTTCATAATTATATCCCCTAATCTAATCCGATTGGTATAAATGCACCTGTGCCATCGTTTACAGCAATCCAAACATCGTTAAAAAATGGTGCAAAAGCCATTATTGCAGTTACGTACTCTGCTTCTTTAATTCCGAAAGCAAGTAAACTTGTAGGGTTGCCTGCATTGCGGTCTTGACGGTTAAGTTCCATAACCCGCTTCATATCTGGAATATTTTCGTGGTAAATAAATCGGAATTGTATGTCAAAAACCATGTTCCAAGAGTCAAAGGTGGTCTCTTGCACCTCGCCTAGCGTAAATTCTCCCAAAAGGTAAAGCCCATAAACTTTCTGTTAATTTCTGTTACATTAAAACTTGCTTTGTGACACAGTTGTTAAGATTTTGTGTTGTCTTCTTCAAATCTAAGCCATGGTCAACGCCAAAAGCTCACTAATACTGGCAACACCCAAAACCTTCACATCCTTAGGGCGTTTTAAGCCCTTCAAATTAGCTTGTGGTATGATTATTTCTGTAAAGCCCAGCTTCGCCCCTTCATCAATCCGTCTTTGGGCAAAATTTACCGCCCTTACTTCGCCAGTCAGCCCCACCTCACCAAAGATTAGCGTGGTGTGGTTGATAGGCTTGTTCTTGTAACTACTGGCGATTGATGCGATGGTAGCAAGGTCGGAAGCGGGTTCGCTTAACTTCATACCACCTGCAACGTTTACGTAACTGTCCGCTTGGCTAAGGTATAACCTGCAACGCTTTTCTAACATGGCAATAAGCATATTTACACGGTTATAGTCCATACCACTAACCACACGGCGAGGGTTTGGGGCTTTGGTAGAAGCTACAAGGGCTTGCACCTCCGTCAAAATAGGGCGGCTACCCTCCATGGCACAGGTTATAACCGACCCCGCAGCGTCAATAGGTCGTCCTGTCAACATATATTCGGACGGGTTTGTAATTGCCTTCAAACCCTTTTCGTCCATTTCAAAAATACCTATCTCCCCTGTGCTACCAAAGCGATTTTTAACCGCACGGATAACACGGAAACCACCATGTCGCTCCCCTTCAAAATACAGCACACAGTCCACCATATGTTCAAGGATTTTTGGACCAGCAATTGCACCTTCTTTGGTTACGTGACCCACAATAATGGTCGCCATGCCCCGCTCTTTTGCCATACGCATAAAAAACGCTGTGGCTTCCCGCACTTGGGTGACAGACCCCGCCGCCGAAGTCAAATCCCCATGTACCATGGTTTGGATACTATCAATTATTAACAATTGTGGAGAGTGCCTGCGAATTTCTGCTTCAATTGTGGCAAGGTCGCTTTCTGCCAACACATAAACATTCTCACCAAAATCCCCAAGGCGGGCAGCTCTTAAAGTAATTTGCCCTGGACTCTCCTCCCCCGACACATAAAGGATTGTAAAGTCTTTGTTCTGACAAATTTGCAAAAGTATAGTGGATTTGCCGATGCCAGGCTCTCCGCCCAAAAGCATCAATGAACCAGGTACGATGCCCCCAGACAGCACCCTGTCTAGCTCACCAAGTCCTGTTGCAAATTTATCCCCTTCAATAGACTTAATTTCCCCAAGCCTAGTAGCTTTTCCACCACCAGAAGAAACCGTGGACGATTTGCCCACGGTCTTATTTTTGGTTACAACGGCAACACTTTCTTCAAAAGTGTTAAAATCCCCACATGTTGGGCATTTACCCAGCCAGCGTCCTGTTTCATATCCGCAACTGTTGCAGGTAAAAATCGCTTTATTCTTGCTCATCTTCTTCCTCTTGGTCAGGGGGCATCTCGATTTTTGCTAGTAGGCTGGCAATGATATTACGCTCCAAGCTTTCCACAGTAAATGTCATTCCGCCATATTCCATGGACTCGCCTTCGCCAGGTATGTACTCAAAAAGCCCCATAATATAGCCTGCCACCGTGTCATAATCCTCGGATTGTAAGTCCTTGCCAAAAAACTCGTTAAAATCTTCTAATCGTACAGTTCCAGCAATTAAATATTCATCAGGGTTGCCAGTTGGTGCAATTTCCTGCTCTTTAATTTCCTTGTCCTCTTGGTCGTCCTCGTCAAAAATGTCGCCCACAATGGTTTCAATTAAATCTTCTAATGTGCAAAGTCCTGCCGTACCGCCAAATTCGTCTTTAACAATGGCAATTGTTGCCCCTTTAGACTTCATATGGGCAAAGAGGGCAGACGTGGACTGGTATTCCATAGCAAAATAAGGAATACGCATTAATGGTGCTTCCAACTTAAAATTATCCTTGTCAGATTCTAAGATAAAATCCTTAAAATTAATTGTGCCGATAATATCGTCAGTATCTTCCCCGTAAACTGGCAGACGTGAAAAGCGTTCTTCCTTAAAAATTTCTAAAACTTGGTCGTAAGTGCTGTCAATATGAACCGCAACCATGTCAACACGTGGGGTCATAATGTCCCTAACATCACTTTCCTTAAATTCTAGCACCGCCTCCAGCATAATGCTTTCTTCTTCCTCAATAACACTATCTTCTGAAGACATTTCAATATATGTTTTAAGCTCCTGCTTCTTTTGTTCTTGTTCTTCTGCACCATCTTTTGCGTCCATAAAGGAAAACATTTTGTTAATAACTGCATTCAAAAGCCCGCTGATGGGCGAAAGGATAAACACTACCCAAGAAATTGGGCGGGACACCAAAAGGCTGATGACACTTGGGTTTTTTGTAGCAATTACCTTTGGCATAATGTCACCAAAAACAATTACCACAAAGGATGTTACTGCCGTGGCAATTGCCACATTACGTGTTTCTGACTCATAACTTGTAGAAATATGAATTGCAAAAGAGGTAACAATTGTAGTAAGCAAAATTGTCACTAAATTATTACCAATTAGAACAGATGATAAAAGTTTGTCCTTTTTCTCAACAAGCTTTTCCACCACGCCTGCACGCCGTTTTCCTTCCTCTTTCATGCGACGCACAGTAATGTTGCTAATGGATGTTAAAGCTGTTTCGCTCATGGAAAATAAAATCCCGAACATTAAAAGGACAAAAGCAAAAACCATCTGCCCCGTACTACCAGCTGGCAATTAAACCACTCCCTAAAAAATGTATTTGGTATATAGTATAACACAGATGGGAATTAAATTCAACCGTAAATTAGCTCGCCAAAAATTTCTGAAGAAAATTAAATTAATAACGTGAATTTGTCAAGTGCGTAAATGACGCTTTTTGAAAAATTACCTTATGTTTGCCGAATATATTTTCGATTTATCATTCAAAAACCCCGTTATTCTTGGCATAATTAACTTGCAAACAAAATCGGGCGTGAAATGTTGCGCTTTTTTGTTTGGTTTAACCTATAATTGATTTTGGGAGTAGGCAGTGCCATGGGATTGGCTGGCACGAATGAACGACACATTGGATTATAATGCACCAAGATTTATATAGGGGGAAAGATGTATGTATTTAGCGATTTTGTTGGCGTATGTTGTTCTTATAGTGGCGATAGCCATAAGAGGGAAGCTAAGATTTAAGACGCTACTTAGCGTTTCTGTCACGGAAGAAAAAAGGGTTAAACGCACTTTAGGGAACATCGTTTTTGGTTGCGTAGCACTGTTGGTTTTATTTGTGGTATGCTTACTTTTAGGTATCAGCTTTGCGGACATAGGTTTGCGTCCAATTAGTTTTGATTACAATATCTGGTTTACCGTTATCACCCTTGTTTTATGTGGTGCAATTCTCGCCCAGTTTATTTATCAGACTGTTAGCCCAAAACACAAAAAAACCGTGGCAGACCTCGATAATTCAAGCAAAAGTGGCTATGGTAAGGTTATGGAATTACTTTTGCCACGTACCAAAAAAGAAAAAATGTTTGCCACAGTTGATTCTGTAACAGTAGGTATCTATGAGGAAATTTTGGCGAGAGGCTTTTTGCTCTATGTTCTTCAAATGCAATTCCCAAATCTTTCAATAATCTTAGTTGTGTTGATTACAAGTCTGCTGTTTGGGGTTGGACATTTTTATCAAGGTCTTCAAGGTATTATTATGACCACTGTTGCTGGTATTTTGCTAGGGTTCTTGTTTGTGGTTACAGGTAGTTTGATTCCTAGTATCTTGCTACACTTTTTCGTAAACTTTAGCGATGTTTTTACGGTTAGGCAAGAGAATACCGCATAATTTAAGGCTTTTTACCAACATAAAATAAACCCGCATCTGCATAGGTGTGGGTTTATTTTATGTTGGTTTGATGATTTTGTACCAAAACATTCTAGCTCGCCAAAAATTCCTGAAAAAAGTAAACCAAAAATTCAACTTATGGTTGATTGATTTTGGGCTTATGTGCTGGTATATTAGTATCATAAAAATTTATGTTGACAGTGTCAAGATTGTGTGTTATAATCTTTACAGTGTAAAGATTGGGGGATAATTTATGAGTGATAAAACCTATCATCACGAGGATTTGTGAGTGGCTCTAAACGATGTGTAGAAAATATAATAAGATTTAGAGGAGGAAAATGTATGTATTTAGCGTTTTTGTTGACAATTGTTGCCTATTTTGTGATGGTGGTTATAACTGGAAAAATGAGGTTTAAGAAGCTGGTTGATGTTTCGTATACGGAATATACAAGGGTGAAATTTCGTGTAAAAAACATTATTTCCAAATGGGTTGCCTTGGTTGTTGTGCTGGCGATGTGCTGGTTTGCGAGTATTAGCTTGGCAGACATTGGCTTTAGAGCAATAAGTTTTGATTATAACATCTGGCTTACAATCATCGTCCTTGTTTTGTGCGGTGCGGTGTTCCTGCTATTTCTTTACCAAGCCATCAGCCCAAGTCACAAAAAGTCCGAAGCGGATAATTTAGGAAACCCAAACAAAAGTAACTACAGCAAGGCTATGGAAGCAATAAAGCCACGCACCAGAAAAGAGAAGATAGCCGCCACAGGCTCGGCTATAACAGCGGGTATATTTGAAGAAATTTTGACAAGGGGCTTTTTGTTCTATCTTCTTCAGATGCAATTCCCAAACCTGCCAATAGTAGCTATTGTGCTGATTACAAGTGTGATATTTGGGGTTGCCCACTTCTACCAAGGCATCCAAGGCATCATTATGACCACTGTGGCTGGGCTTTTACTAGGTTTTCTGTTCATGGTTACAGGCAGTTTGGTTTTACCCATTTTCCTACATTTTTTTGTAAATTTTAGCAGTGTGTTTGACCTCAAGGAAGAAAAGGTTGTATAATCAAGGCAGAGGGTATTGCCCGCCCTTGCTGTTTGTTGCAATATTAATATCAGAAATACTATAAATTATTGGAGGATGAACATGAGTGATAAAACCTATCATCACGGCGATTTGCGATTAGAATTAATAGAAAAAAGTGTAGAGCTAATAAGTAAAAATGGGATTGGAGCATTGTCCTTACGAAAAGTTGCATCTAAATGTGGTGTCAGTCATTCTGCACCATATGCCCATTTCAAAAGCAAAGAGGCTCTTTTGAAAGCCATAAGCGACCACATAGCCGACAAGCTTGCCACAACATTAAAAACATCGGCAGGTGAGCCGTCCATAGATGGTCTGGTAAATTTGGGGTGGGCATATGTAATGTTTTTTGCCCGATACCCCCAATATTACAGCTTTGTTTTTGCAAGCGACTATGTGGAAGTGGGCGACAACCCTTATGAACCCTACGATTTCTTTAAGCGATACCTAAAAGAGTTGTTCATAAAAATCAATCACCCAGAAGAAAAGTGGCAAAATACTTTTATTGCCCAATGGGCAATGTTCCACGGCTTGGCTTCCATTGCAATTATGCAAGAAGCGGACGACCCCAGCAAATACGAGTCAACGGTACGGGAAATTTTAACGAAAAATTATATAATAACAACAGGAGGGAATTAAAATGTTTGAACTTTTCAAAAGCAACAATATGTTCCGTAGGCTTTTAGGTTATCAAATATTTTCGGGGCTTGGTGGTGGCATATTCTCGATATTTATGTTACTGTCTGTCCATTTGCTTTACGGCAATCCAATATTTACGGGCATAGCAGGTGTTTTAATGGCTGGACCGCAAATTTTTGCCTTTACCGTCGGACCAATTGTGGACAGGCGACACAAAGTCACCATAATGCGTGTAACTACCCTATTGGAATTTGTCGTGCTTGCCACGCTGGCATTTACCCCAATCATTGATACCATTGGCGTTATTGCCTTGTTTGGTGCTGTTTTTATCTTCTCGTCCGCCGCACTTTTTGAAGCCCCAGCGGGTACAGCACTTTTGCCGCAGATTGTGCCAGAAAATAAGATTATGGAAGCAAATTCCTTGATACAAATTGCCGCAATGTCAGGGGGCATCATTGTTGGTGTGGGTCTGTTTGTGTTCTTTGGCGGTCTGGATGCAGATTTGTCAGTGGTTTACGCTTTTTCTGCCGTGTTTTTGGCGATTGCGTTGCTGTTCTCCTTATTTATCAAAGACCCCAACGCACCATCTGCCCAAAATGGGCAAAAAGCCAATTACATACAGGATTTGAAAGAGGGTGGAAGGTTTATACGCAAAAACGTCTTGTTGTTTATCACCATTGCTGTGGTGGCACAAATGTTTTTTATGGAGATTGCCAGTGTGAACCGCCCCGCTTTTCTTGAAACCCATGTGGGTGCGCAGGGTTACATCGTGTTTACCATGACCGCCCTAATTGGAGGAATTGTGGCATCAGCTCTTATGGGTTCTTTGGGAAAAAAGTTCAAAACAGGTTGGATGATTTTTGTTCTGTTTGCCATATCAGGTGGTGTGCGAATTTTCTTTGCCTTTATTTTGCCCCATAGCTATGCTGGTGGTCTTGCTACCATGGTTGTTTACGCAACTTTGGGTTCTGCCATTGGTATCACTATCTCGTCCCTTCGTCAAAGGATACCAAAAAAAGATATGGTTGGTCGTGTGGACACCATTTCTACCACATTCTCCGCAATCGCTGTAACCGTAGGTGCTTTGGTAGGTGGGTTTTTGGGTAATGCGGTGGCTGATGTGGCATATGTTTTCGTCTACCAAGGCATTGCACTTGTTGCCATTAGCTTGTTTGTAATACTTGTTCCCAGCATCCGTAAGTTGCCCAAAATGAATGATATTGACAAGAACGAAGATTAGGTGTATCATGTAAGGACTAACGGGGGGTGCTTGCATGAAAAAAGTGGTTGTGGCAATGAGTGGTGGGGTGGATTCTTCCGTGGCGGCGTATGTGCTTAAATCTCAGGGGTATGAGGTTATCGGCGTTACCATGTCTGTTTGGCAGGCGGAAACTGCTGAAGAAATTGCCGCACGCAGTGGGTGCTGTGGTATGACGGCAACGGAAGATGCCCGCTTTGTTTGCCAAAAGCTAGATATTCCCCATTATGTGCTAAATTTTAGGGATGTGTTTCGCAAACGTGTCATTGCCCCTTTTGTGGATGAATATATGAAGGGGCGGACACCAAATCCTTGTATAGCCTGTAATGCCTTCGTGAAATGGGAGTATTTGTTTGACAAAGCAAAGGCTTTGGAAGCCGATTTCATCGCAACGGGGCATTATGCCAAAATTGTGCGTAACAGCACCACTGGAAGGCTGACAATTGCCACATCTCCATCAGCAAAAGACCAAAGTTATGCCCTTTATAACATGAGCCAAGAAGCACTAAGCCGAACCCTTTTCCCTATTGGTGATATGGACAAAAACGATGTGAGAGAAATCGCCATGGAACAAATTGGCTTGCGGGTGGCATACAAGCCCGACAGCCAAGAAATTTGTTTTGTTCCATATCGCAACCACGCTGTTTTTTTGGAGGAATATTTGGGTGGCAGTCTGCCCGCTGGCAATTTTGTGGACGAGGACGGCAATGTGTTAGGTGTTCATCAAGGTTTGGGGCGTTACACAATTGGGCAACGAAAGGGTTTGGGGGCGTTTGGCACACCCATGTTTGTTAAAGAAATTGACGGGACAACCGCAAGCATCACCCTAACCAAAGACGAAAACCGCCTGTTTCAGAACACCCTAACCGTGGGTAACTTGGCTTTTATGAGCCACGAAAACATCAACACCCCCATTAAATGCCTCGGAAAAATACGCTATGCCCATAAAGCTGCACCTTGCACAATAACCCAACAATGTGATAAAATAATTGCGGTGTTTGAAGAAGCCCAGAGGGCTATAACCCCTGGGCAGTCTGCCGTGTTTTATGATGATGCAGGCGGAATAATTTGCGGTGGGATAATAGAGTAAATTTCCATAATTTAGAGGGGGCAAACAAATGAAACAAACGGCATTTATATCAGAAGGCAAAATTAGAATTTTCAAAGACGGTGGTGCAAACATCCTAAATTGTACCACCGCCGAAAAATATAGAGAGCGAGAGCGTGAAATTCGCCTTCGCAATGAATGGAAGCATAGCGGTTCGGGAGCGATGTTTACGGGGTCGCATTTTCATGGTGAGGGTGGTTTGGATACAAAACTGCCCATTTCTGGCTTGTCCAAAGGTTTTGACGAAAGGATGATTTTCACCCTTAACTTTCAAAATGGCGGTGGCATATATTTCAAACACCCAAGCCCAGAGGAGTTAGAAACCCCGATTTTGGTGGATTTGAACACCAGCTTTTTCGAACTGGACACAAATCCCGCTGGCAACATTGCCGTTTCCTGTGCGGAAAACTTCTTGGAAAGACATATCGGCTTTATGCACGCCGACAAACCCCATTTGCAGGTGATAACAGAAGGGGAATGTAGCGATTGCAACCCCAAATGGTCGCTTAAAGACGAGGACGTGCTGTTTTATGACAGTGCAGGCATCGGTTATGACGCAAGCGGAAATTTCGCTGGCTTTGGCTCTCGAAGCATCTATCGTTTGCACACAAAAACAGGGGAGTTAGAAGAAGTTTTGGCAAGTGATAAATTTGACTTTGTTGCACCTTTTGAAGATGAGCAAGGCAACCTATATTTCATTCGCAGACCATACAGGCAACCAAAAGTCAGTAAAATGACCCTTTTGGATTATATCAAAGCCCCTGGCAAAATCGCCCGCACCTTTGGCGGTTGGCTTGACTATAAATCCAGAATGTACACAGGCGAATCCCTTAAAACATCAGGACAAAACCCTGCCAAGGGCAACGCAAGAAACCCACAGCAAATATTTGTTGATGGCAACTTGATAGAAGCGGACAAAAACCTAAAGAAAAATGCCGCCGCTGGCGACAAAAACCCTGGCATAACCCCAAGAGACTGGGAGCTTGTGATGAGAAAGCCAAATGGCGACGAAGAAGTGTTGCAAAAATCCGTTATGTCTTATTGCGTCACCCCAAACGGAATTGTACATTCCAATGGCAAATACATAATCGCAGGGTCAGAAGCAACAAAGGCACATCTTGCAAATAAATTGATAAACTGGTAGGGGCGGGTCCCGTCAAAAGCTCTATTGTCCGTCCCACTTATGCAGACGATACCGTACAAACCCAAAGAATAGTGCCAACATAAATGGGACGGGCAATGCCCGCCCCTACCGATTATTCGTGTGTTTTTAAGGTTTTTTCCTTGACGCTTTCGACTGATTTTATCAACGTCTATGATAATTTCACCTCTCCCCAGTCTGAAATTTGGTGTTGCAAATCAGACCTAGGTGGTGTATACTTGTCCTAGGTCAGTTATTTCTGGCTGGTGGTACGCAGGGTGGGTTTGTCGCTTCTAACAAACTTGCCCGCCCTGCGTGGTTTTATGTAAAAGTGTACTGGGTAAACCAGCCATTGATACGATTATACAATATAGCCCCTCTTTTGTCAAGTATTTATTTCCAAAAATGCCACCGTAAATTATACGGTGGCGTTTTGTTTACAATTATTCAAACATTACCCAAGCTGGGTCAGGGGCTAGGATATAACTGAAGATAGTGTTGCCATCCTCAGTTATATGGATGGTGGTTGTGGTGGACAAAAACCCTTCACGTTCCAGCGTTAAGGAGTAGCGACCCAATTCTAACTCGATG
>Ga0136643_10017825_pt1 | contig 10695 bp, 7 predicted proteins | sample TergutLab28metaG_FD_96883 | JGI IMG/M metagenome (GOLD analysis project Ga0136643, IMG submission 96883) | Labiotermes labralis P1 segment gut microbial communities from Petit-Saut dam, French Guiana - Lab288 P1 (version 3) (version 3) | ecosystem: Host-associated > Arthropoda: Insects >... | reverse complement strand
TCCCACCTCCTGGAGATCCATCCTAATATTATCCACCCATCTACGCCTAGGTCTCCCCAGTGGTCTCTTTCCCTCCGGTTTCCCCACCAAGACCCTATACACCCCCCTCTCCTCGCCCATATGCGCCACATGCCCTGCCCATCTCATCCTTCTCAGTTTTATACCCGCACAATATTGGGTGAGGAGTACAGATCACTTAACTCCTCGGGGAAACCAGTGACACTATTTTTAATATCTGTCTGGACGTTCACATCACAGAAACGAAAAAGAATATGAATGTCTTTGCAGTCTTCATCTGTGAACTGTATGTTCCAGGAGGCTCACGAGATGGACACTGTTTCTCATGAACAGCTAGACAGAGAAAATAACCTCTCTTTCCAAACTGAACACAAACTGCCTTACATATTGTGGGTGTGTACACATGTTGCTAATAGGTCCCGTGTCTGAGCTGTGGTGGGGTTCGTCTTTTGGATGTTCCTTGTTCTTGCTACATACTTATATATGTGTTGCCTCTAATTACTGCATATACATTAATGGGATATTAATTATCATGCAACAAATTTTTGTTTAACAACTTACTTCAAACCTCTCCTCTCTTCTGGAGAACAAGGAGTCAGTGTCTTTCATATTGTTGCAGCTAAGTGCAACAGCCAAGCAAAGGAAGGTACCATCATCTCGAATTGCTCGTATGGCATCATTTGGTGGCTTGGCTGCAGGGCTGGGGATTGGTACAGTGGCTGAGGTAACGAGAAGGTCTTTGGGACTGACAAATGAAAATCCAAGTGTAGGAAGTGTACTTGACAATGTTGTCTTATCTGAAGCAAATGCTGAAAGAATTGTCAACACTCTGTGCAAAGTCAGAGGTACTGTATTTTTGTATCATCATAACCACAACCATAACAAACACCACAGACCTAATATTTTGCCAACTTAATATATTTTTTTTTATCAAAGGATGTGTATTTAATATCCCAGATTTGACTTGGTGTTTCAGTTCCTCTCATCTGAATTTCCTGCAAATATGCATTGAATTGATGATGCTTTGACTTGGTCACCAAGTTGGACACTTGGGAAGTCAGTTCACAGAGTCAAGCTACCTTACCTGTTGTTTGTCTCATTTGCATGGATCAAGAATGTTAGCCGTAGAGATAATTTTTGCCACTGTCATCCTTATAACATATTATTACCATTTTATAAATGTATATGACATGTATTCTAAGTGTAATTAACAAGTTACAGTTATATTAATACATAAGGATCAGTCAGGGGTCATGCAGTCCAAGAACTGCCTGACCCTTGAAAATGGGACTATAGGTTGTCTCATAACATCGGTACAGATTTTCCATTCTGTGCTGCATACAATTCCAGAAGAGTGCAGATCTCCTTGCATAACGTCATAGGAGACTTGAATCTACTGACCATAACTACCTCCTTGCCTGTCGATTTTGCTTTGTTTGTACTACAGTAGCATGCTTATGCAAAGAAATATGCACTGCAGTTTGGGAACAATGTTTGTTATGTGTAATGGTAACTTATACTTTATGCCCCTAGCTTGTTGCACTTTTACATATAATTCTTTACCTTACCTGATTTATTGCCATAGTTACTGTAACTCATCTCCAGTTACTGAATTCCTGTCTTTGGTTGCTATGAAAGGCAGCTAGCAGTTTTCACAGCCATTTATCAGTGATGTTGCAGGGGAGTGTTAATACCTCTCTTATGATATCCAGCCGTTCTCGAATCGAGGACAGGTGCTTGCGTCTTTGAACTTCTTCCCCAGGATTTATTGCAGATTTGTGCTAGTTTATGTAGATTATAATTTAATGCAATTCACACACATTTTAGTATTAGTGCTGGTCATGGAGTGCTAATATCCAGAAGGCACTGATTAATACAGGAGCTATCCTTCACTATACACCTGTTCACATCAACTGTTGTCACTCGTTCCAGGTACAGCCTAATTTGCAGCAGTTACTATACTAATGACTGCATTCCAACAAGCAAAGTCTGACCAATGGCAAGGCGAGGTCTAGCTAATACTATACACCATCCATTAGGGTAGTTTGGACACTTGCAGCCCCTAAACTTTCTATACTCAGAGTAAAAGTAATATCTTCTCTGTAACTACACAAACTGGTTTGAGTGGTTACATCATTATGATAACGTACTCATTGCCGTGGCGGGCCCAAGCGCTTTACTGTGTCTTCTTCATCCTGCTGCTCAGAAGAACCTAAATGTGTGACCTTGGATGTTTGATGTTACGGTGACTAAAAACAAAGAAAAGAAATCTGATGTGTGCCCAGCATTGTTAGCTCTGTAAGAACAGGCAGGTATATCGGCAGCTTTAGTAATGTATCATTATTTTTTTACTTATGGCGTGAATTCTTTATGCCCTCTAATCTGTTGTGCTGTTTTTGTTTCATTTTCTCAGCAATGTTCTTGTTGTTGCATATAAACATGTGTTCATTGTAGCAGATAAGACAAAAACCTGTCCCAATCTATGCCATGAAGGCATACTGGGGAAGTGAAGGTATAGCTTCACTTATTCTTAGCCTCAGCAGTAGGTGGAGGTGAGTGGTCAGCTTCATGGCACGGCTGCTTTACCCCCAGCAAAGAAACTTAGTACTCATTCAGTAGGAGGCTGGGTGAGCCCCAGAGCTAGTCTGGTTGTTTTGGGGAAGGAAAAAATATCTTGTAACTGCAGGGATTCCAAACCCAGATTATCCAGTCTGTAGCCTAGTCACTACAGTGACTACAGTATCCTGGCTCCTTCGTCGATTGTGTTTAAAAAAACAGTCAGCAACACTCCTCTTTTTCTCTGCAGCATGTAGCCAGCATACTTCTTTCATAGTCCACATCCATGTTCCTGCTGCATGTGTCAGAATAGACAGGTAGTTAATTTTATAACATGATTTTAAGCCTTTTCTGAATTGTTGCAGTTCAGAACTATGTCTTTAACAATGTGTTTGAATTGGAGTTTAATACTTGTATATATAAAGTGAGTGGGCCAGGTAGCTGAGTTGGTGCAGCGACTGACTATGGGCTGGATGGTCCGGGATCGAATCCCGGTGGGGACAAGATTTTCCAACCATCCAGACCGGCTCTGGGGCCCACCCAGCCTCCTGTACAATGGGTACCAGGTCTTTCCCAGGGGTAAAGTGTGGCCAGGGCGTGCTGCCGACCACTCACCCCCTTCTAGTGTCTCGTTCATGGAAGAGTAGAGCTATACCTCTACCCACCCTCTGGGCCACATTGGGCTTGTAACGGGATCACTTTACCTTTATATATAAAGTGAATTGTGGTTGATTAGTTTGGTTACACGTGTGGTGGATTAGCCTACCTGATTAGTGAAGTACATGATTGCAGAGTGTGTGAGTGTAATTTGTTTATGATATCTCAATATACCTTTAACTTTGCATTAGATCAGTTGCTGTTTATTAATTTTTCAACTGAAAACTGCATAGTTGTTTCATCCATAGGTGCTGCATTGAAAATTGGTCAGATGTTGAGTATCCAGGACAATACAATTATGAGCCCAACACTGCAGAAGGCGTTTGAGCGTGTGAGACAGTCAGCAGATTTTATGCCTGCCGGGCAAGTAAAGGTAAAGTAATGCCCCATTACTTCAGGTGTATCCTTTTTGTTGCAGTTATTATTTCTGATTAAAGTTACTGAAATTAAAAGTGTGATTTGTAAATCTCTTTTGAATATTTGTGTATTGCTTGATGATCTTTGCCAGCAAGTGGATGTGTATAAATAAGATTTGTAGATGCTTTTGTTATGTAGGGTAATAGAAGAAAATGTTGCATGTGTACTGATGGATTTGACAAATAAATATTAATGTTTGTAAAAGAGAGGTTCAGAACTAAGCACAGGAAACCTAAAAGAACATGCACAAGTTATTGGTCAGGAAACCTGAAAGGAAGAAACCTTTGGAGAAGCATAGGTATGGATGGGAAGATAGTATTGAAATGGATGTTAGGGAAATAATGTATTCATTGTTAGGGTGTGGTTCAGTGGTGTAGTAACATTAACTATCCTTTCTTTCATGGAGAAATGGTTTTGTGAAACATCATGAGACAGTTTAGCCGTGCAGGTTTGGGCGGTTATGTTGGAGGAAACAGAAGACCATTCTTTACATTAATTACTCCTCCATAACTACTTAATCTCTGTTGCATGTAATGTAGTTACATTTTTGAGATTTACTATTCTGACAGCAGTGGCTGCAATGCAGAATGCTGCCATCTGAACACCCTTTGGTGTGGTTATTTGAATGCAGGTTGTCATGTGCCAGAAGAAGACAGTCTTGTATGCAGTTTTTGTCTGCCGTTATGTTTTCGGACTGTATTTCAGAATAATCAGGTATATTTTACATGAAATTACTTATCTGTGTTTTAAATTTTCTGTTCCAAATCATATCTCAAAAAGATTCCACGTTGTGAAATTATCTTTCCATTTGTGTGTTTGTCCTTCCAAGTTAATGCATTTCAGAAGGTTTTGTTCCCATCATTAGAATTTATACATTTCTTGTTTCTCCACAATTTAACTGCTGGGACAAGTACCAGTGCTTGAATGTATCCGTTTTTATGCCTTGTGTGTGTGTGTGTGTGTGTGTGTGTGTGTGTGTACTGTAGGATATGTTTTTGACTAAAGGTAGACACCTTCCCACCTGTTTCACATGCATTGATCTTTTTTCCTCTCTTTTTTTATTTTCCCCTCAGAAAGTGTTAGTATCAGAACTTGGGAAAGAGTGGCAGTCGGCAGTAACAACATTTGAAATAATACCTTTTGCTGCTGCGTCCATTGGTCAGGTGCATCGTGCAGTACTTCATGATGGGACAGAAGTGGCTATGAAGATTCAGTACCCTGGGGTTGCCAAAAGTATTGAGAGTGATATAGACAACTTGGTTGGAATTATGAAAATATGGAATGTGTTTCCATCATGTAAGTCTTCAATAAAGTCCCCCATGGAATTCATACCATATTGTTCGTTTGATATTTCACACACAAAGCTTGTTTCCAGTTTTCTGCTAACCCCAAATTATCTCTATACCTACCTCACACATAACGTTCTTTTTCAGAAGGCCATCTTCTGTCAGCAGCACTGTCCACAACGACATTTCTTTAACATTTCTGTGGATCTGAATGTATAGAATTCCTTCTTGGAACCATCCTTGTCAAGGTGCATATGTCTGTCCCTGTCTGATCTTCATGCTTCAGTGTAGGTGCTAAATAATGGGTTTTTCTGACACTTGATATGAACATTATTATATAACTGGAGACTTTCTCATGCTCATCTTAAGTTCCTAGCATGTAGGCTTTGCAGACATGGCCAGAGATGGGAATAGTTAGTACTGATTATTGAACTGTACTATTCAGCATTCAGTAGAACAGAGCAGAAGTTTGGTGAAATAGTAAATATTCGAATAGCGTTCTGTAAACAAAAATTAGCATTTTTTTTTTCTAAGTATCAATTGGATGCAAATTTTGTAGGGGTTTAAAAACATGATGATGATAGTTGCAAACAGGGCTCCTTCCATGCAAGGTGAAATGTAGGGTGAATGTGATTACATGCTGAATTATGAGCACATTGTTAGTAAGAGCCACAGGAAAGAGATGTCTGGTCTGGTGTTGTAACATTTTTTTATTTGTTTCAGACTTTTTTCTGGATAATTTAATTGAGGTAGCAAAGAGAGAACTTGCTTGGGAAGTGGATTATGAGCGTGAATTAGAATGCACAAAAAAATTTAAAGCATTGTTGGAGCCTTATCCTATATATTATGTACCTAGAGTTATAGGTAAGTAATGTTGCAAGCGTCTTAACTTAAGCCTTACTGCATAACTCAGAATTTTTCTCTTTCATTTCTATATCTGAGCATTGCACTAATTTTGAGTTCTTTTCAGCTGTGGAAATTACTTCTCAGTATTTCCATTAACAACTGTTTTGTTAGCATGAGAAACCAATTTATGGGAGAATCCCTTAAATTGGGAGATTTATTGGTATCAGACATCTGCAACTTGGGTAACATTTCTCTAGTCCAGTACTGAAAATTGAAGGGTGCAACAAATCATAAAATGTAAAGGTAAAGTGCACCCTTGTACAGGCACTGAGGCTCTGTACAGGCCGTACGGCCCATAGGGGGTGTAGAGGTATAGCTCTACTCTTTCTTGACCGTGGCAGTAGAAGGTGGTGAGGGGTCAGCATCACGCCTCGGCCGCTCTTTACCCCCGGGAAAGGCCCAGTACCCATTGTACAGGAGGCTGGGTGGGCCCCAGGGCCAGTCTGGACAGGTGCGGAAAATCCCGCCTCCACCGGGATTCAATCCCCGGACCGTCCAGCGCGTAGTCAGTCGCTATACCAACTACACTACTTGGCCCAACAACAAATCATGCCAACTAAAATAGTCAGTAACTTTGCAGGTTTATAATAGCTTTAAATGATGTGATAATCATTTTATTTAGCTATCTAACAAGATTGAGTCTTTGCAGTTTCTGTGGGTTGCATATGAGGCATTAAATCCATGAAATTCCCATGAATTTAGTGTGTGTCATAAATCTGTTTGGATTCTAAACTCCAAAGAATTTGATATTGAGTGAATTAACGTTGAGACAGGAAACCTGGAATTGTAGAAATTGGTTAGTGAATCAGGATAAACCATAATTGCAGAAACACTGACTGGGATCTTTGTAAATAACCAACTTGACACACAGTCCTTTTTCATGTATGTTTATTTTTATTTCCTACATGGTTCGGACAGCTACATGCCCATCATCAGGAGAATTAATTGTATCAGTATGATATCTGGTATATGTCACTCTGTGTAGATGACCTTCTGGTATGCAGAAGGTCTTCTACACTGAGTGACAGATACAAGATGTCGTTTGGATTCAATTAATTCTCCTGATGATGGACACGCAGCTGTCCGAAACATGTAGAGAATAGCAATAACCATACATGAAAAAGAACTGTGCGTCAAGTTGGCTATTTACAAAGATTATAACGAGATGCACGGTCAACAAAACATAAAAGTACTGACTGGGAGTTGTATTCCATTAAATAGTAGTTTACAACGGAGTCTGTGTTATATGCAAGATAAACCAAGTCAGGGTTTGATTATTTCATTATTTAGAGTATTTCTGGTCCCCATTATTTGCCCTTTGCTTACTGCTGATTCACTGTAGCCTACTGCAGAATTAATATGTAGGATTTATTTTTCAATCTAAATAGTATCAAAGGAAGTGTCTTGCCCTGGTTTGATAAAAACAAATTGATTATAAATAAAAAAAAATCACTGGCATTAGACTTTCATCATAAATCAAACACGTAGTATTTCCTGACGTAATATTGAAAGATAGATAAGTAACTTACGTACTGGGGGAGGGGAGGACCTTTTCGGGAGTGTGGCTAGATCACAATTTAAATCAGGTTTGTCGTGTAGAAAATTTAATAGTTAATTTAAGTAAACTCTGTTTTGCAATCAAAACAAGTCATCTATAAACAGATATATTGTTAAAATCATGTATTTTGCATATGTACAGTCATCTTTGAAATATGGTATTGTATATTGGGGCAAAATTAGAAACCTTAAAAAATATTTTAAATTACAAATAAAGAGCAAGAAGGCTAATAGCTCTTATTACAAGCACTGCAAGTTGCGACCCATACTTCAAAAAATTGAAGATTTTTATAGTACCTTTGTGTGTGTGTGTATAGATGTGTATATGTATATGTGTGTGTATATATATATATGAAATTCTTCTATATACTAAAATGTATTTGAGTAGACTGAAGAATAATTCTGTGTTTCTTCCATATGATAAATGGAATAAGTCAGATTTATTTATTTTAAGTCATAACACCAAATTATTTGAACAGAGTATTTCATACAACAGGCGTGCTTATTTACAACAAGTATGTTTAAATTCAAGGAAATGATTTATTAACTTTTTACTTGAAAAGAGTTTTTATTCTTTGCGAGAATTTATCCCTGAATCTATAAAAAATTGTGTTAACAATGTTGTTTATGTAGTAAGTATTTGTACTTTATACCCTATGTTGTGTGTTTTTAGTATTCCAAGTTGTTTTATACAAGTGTGTAAGTTATATATATATATATATGCTTTAAATTTCATGTATTATTACTTCTGTTGTAATCTGTTGACATGTCTATTATCATTTTTAATTATATATGGGATGAAAATTAAAATAAATAGATTAATAAATAATTATAACCCTTGTGCACTTTGCTGTAACACTCTGTGGTGACACCCAATCATTCTAGTTTTGGAGTGTGTACACTCTGAGCACCACATGAGATCTCTCAAAAGTTCTCATATCAGTTCAATAAAACACAGTATCTGCCACACAGATTTAATTAAATATACTCATCCCTCACTTTTTGCAGGTTCTTGTTGTGTGGTTTCAAAAATTGGTGGGTCATCCCAAAGATAATAATATGTCACTCTGATCCTTAAGTGGATGGTATTATCAGAATTGTGTGACATCTCCAGCAGGTCTTCAAGCCAGACTGCACAGTGTTCAAGGAGTTGAATAACAAAAGAAAAGGAAGCAGCTCCCATCACAATATTCCTGCAACAAAAACACTATAAAGAAAATATCGAAACATTGTTTTGGAGGTGGAGGGAGGCAGTAAATTATTTGCAGATTTTAAGTTTTCACAGGGGATCATGGAATGTAACCCCCATGAAAAGCAAGGGATGAGCATATTATCCCCTTCAGAATAGTCTTTTTTTCAATTTTTGCTAGTATTCCGTATATGATTTTCAAGAAATTTGGGTTATCTGCCCTTCCACACAACCCCCCCCCCAGGTACTGATGCATGTCATGGATGGAGAGTGCCATGTGTGCACGAGCATTGTATGAAAACAAGTTGAAAATTCAGAAATGAGTGACTTTTTTAATCCTGGAAACCAGCACTGAAGAATATCTAAGTACAAATACATTTAAACAGAGTTTGAAAGAATTACCCAATATATTATGTACTGTGTACTTTCAGACAGTCTCAGCACGAAACATATTTTCACAACGGAACTAGTGGAGGGTATTCCAGTGGACAAATGTGTAGACATGGATCTGGAAACAAGGCAACATGTCAGTAGGCTTGTGATGGGACTCTGTCTGAAGGAACTGTTTGAGTTTCGTTACATGCAGACGGATCCTAACTGGTCCAACTTCTTGTACAATCCTGAAACTAGGCAGGTAAATTTGAGCATAAATCTAGGCATAAAGGAGGTCTTTGTAAACACGGTGGCCAGCTAGACTAGCATCAGGAGCCGCATTTGAGGAGGCAACTTGGCCAGAGCCTAGCATTAATAGAATAAGATATGTATCCTTATTTAATGGCTTCTTATTTCTGGTTATCCAACTACAATAGGGTCGTTTCAATTATGAGCTTCCTTTTTTATGGGATATTTTAAAATGTTGTTCACGGTCAGCAACACATGCTTGTAAACTACCTGAATTTTGTTTGTTACAGTTAACTTGTGATGTGTACCAGCTGTGCTGTGATCACTGCTGTTTTAATATTTCACATCCATGGTGTAACAGTCAGGAAGATAACTAGAATGTGATTGATGCATGTATTCTTCAAAATTTTTTTTTTTTCCCCCCCACCTTCACATTCCTTTATGTCCATGATGTTCACTTATTGTATATAAAAGTGAATTGCATCATTTCTTTTCATTTATTCATCTCTTGCTGAACTTCTTTGGTAGAAATGAACACAGTCTGGACAATTATCATGCAAGTCTTATTTGACACAACATTTAACTATAATCGGGCCATACTATGGCTGACATTTTAAGCAGTGTTGTCACATTCCACTGGGAAAGATCAGAGATGTCCCTTATAACAGTAATGCTTGTCCCCATCTCAGTTTGCTTCTAGCTGTCTTCGTAAAAATGATATCAGAGTTGTTGGTCTGTGCTGGTGACATTAAATTATTCGGAAAAATCATGAATAGCCTAGTAATGCAGAAATCTTGGCATATGTTAGTAAGCAGCTTGGTGTAAAATAAACATGGTTAATTGGATAATACCAAGTATATGTCCGAATGAAAAATAAAATTGGAAAATGTTAACCAGTAAAGAAATTTATGCAATGGTTAAAAAACCAACTCTAACAGAGACAATAAGGTTAAATAGATTACATTGGTTTGAGCATGTACAGAGAATGGAAGAAAATAGAATTCCCAAAAAAGTATTATATATGAATTTGGAAACAACGAGACTGAGAGGTAGACCAAGAAATATATGGCAAGATGAAATGAGGGAGGATTGAAGACTAGTTGGTGGAGAAGGCTGGAAGGAAACGGTGTATAACAGAGAGGAATGAAAGAAGCTCCTGAGAATGGCAAGGAATCATCTCATTCTGCACGTGCCAATGGAATGAATGAATGAATGAAAAGTATATGTCTGCATCTGGTCTTCATAATGCATTGCAGTATTATAATACTCGTGCAGTTATAGCTAATATCTTTTTTTTTTGGTGGGGGGGGGGGGGGTTCAGGGGGTTGGAAAAGAAAAAAAAATTTACAATTTTAATAGTATGTAAAAATTTTTTTTTATTCCAAGGACCCTATTCCCCCCCCCCCCCCACCAAAAAAAAAAGATATTAGCTATAACTGCACGAGTATTATAATACTGCAATGCATTTTGAAGACCAGATGCAGACAT
>Ga0136643_10017821_pt1 | contig 10696 bp, 5 predicted proteins | sample TergutLab28metaG_FD_96883 | JGI IMG/M metagenome (GOLD analysis project Ga0136643, IMG submission 96883) | Labiotermes labralis P1 segment gut microbial communities from Petit-Saut dam, French Guiana - Lab288 P1 (version 3) (version 3) | ecosystem: Host-associated > Arthropoda: Insects >... | reverse complement strand
TTCGGGTTCCGTGAAATGCGGGGAATTTCTTGACTAGCTGCAAACCAGTTAGCTTCTGAAGAAGGACTCTGCACCATGGAGTGAGTAAGTATATCACTGGCAACAATTAAATTTATAACTGGGCCTAACAGTATTTGAAATAAGTTATATTCAAAATATATTGGCTCTCTTTTGAACAGAGGCATCACGATTTTGCTTATAAACGTAATATGATACAAAAATATGTACGTCAGCACAACTACTTTATTACACAAGGTAATTATATAGGCTACATGTTTCGACTATTAATCATTCATCTTCAGGTCTATTTTGTGAATTGAGTCACAAGACGCTATGCACACATTGGGATCCCATCGTGTTTACATTCATGGAAATATATAAAATTAAATAATTTGTCTCAAAGGTGTGACGTGCAAATTGTGTTTACATCAGTGGGATACATAAAATTGGATCAATTGTCTAGAAAAATGTGTTACACAAATTGTGTAATTGAAATTTTACATATTTTAACCTTTTATTACACAATTTGTATAACACATTTTTCTAGACAATTGATCCAATTTTATGTATCCCACTGATGTAAACACAATTTTCACGTCACATCTTTGAGATAAATTATTTAATTTTTATGTATTTCCATGAATGTAAGCACAATGGGATCCCAATTTGTGCATAGCATCTTGTGACTCAATTCACAAAATAGGTCTGAAGATGACTGATTAATAGTCGAAACATGTAGCGTATGTAATCACTTTGTGTAATGAAGTAGTTGTGCTGACGTACATTATTTTATATCACATTGTCTCTCTCTTCACATGCATATAAACGCTGCATTGAAACAAAGGAATGTTCGTTTCCTCATGGTCTTCTTTAGACGCAAAATTTGGCTAAACAGATTGTAATGATAGATAAGTAGTGGCGCAATTTCTCTTTTTTTTTGTAAGTGTCGCTGTAAAACATTTCACGAGATCAGAAGAAATTAATAACTTACGAAGAAGTAGGTATGAAATACTACGAGCGTGTGACTGTATTATTCCGTTCATCAACTCCCACAAAAAGCACATCTCTTCTACGTAGAATAATGTCGTCATCTGTGACCTGTCTGGCTGTACTATATCTTTGTACTTTATCTCTTAAACGACACGATTTTGGTATAAATGTACTGAACATAAAATGTGTTTCGATTTTCCCTTCAAACTTTTCTTTGAACCATTTCTTACTTTAATAAGTATTTAGGAAGATTTGATCATAAACGTAAACAGACCTTCACATACACATGTAATTATTCTTGTCATAATTTAATGAAATTTGAAGTTTCTCCACATATTTCCGAAAAGTCCTCAATTTTAAAATTTCATAAAAATTCTCCCGATGGGAACAGAGTTGCTGCATATGGGACAGACGAACGGTTTGCGAACGCCTCTAGAAACACAGACCGACTTTCAGTAGCAACGTCTATAATAAAACCCGCCTCAAAACGGATCTGTATATCTATTTAAAATTTTCTAAATATTCTTTCAAAATCATTTTCGTTACCAATTTATAAGCATCTATATTTAAATTAAATGAATATTTTTCAAGATTTTATAACCGAAAATGAAATGATTTACGTTTAACAGCGTCCTAATGGGCGAATTTGTTGCAGCGAAATACAACCCTGCAAGAAACAGGGATACCGCTAGGTTCACCACCTGCGTCTTTTGCTTGTATGCTTTTGAATTCCCCAGGTATTAGAAAGACGAAATCGGCGACTGTGAATACCACTAAGTTTAGTACTTCATAAAGTAAATTTTACAGCTGCAGAACGATTACTATAAACTTAATAATAATAATAATAATAATGCTTAGAACATCACAAATAATACGGGAATTACTGCAGTGTGAAGCTTCAAACCTGAGCGGTGGGGATCACCTTTGTTTCAAGAGAAGTACCAGGAAGAAAAGGCCTGTGACAAGAGACATCCATAGTAATAATAATAATAATAAGGTACGCGGGGATAATGTTGCAGCCTTTGGTACAGATCATACTGTCTGGGAGCTCGTTCCCCAGGTAGTATGATCTGTACCAAAGGCTGCAACTACAGTTTTATGTACTCCCGATGATGGGCGCGATGGACGCCCGAAACAGGTAGAGTAATTTAGCAGTAAATAAATATGTGCATACTGTTGCATCTTGTTGGATTTCTTCAACCTAGAATTACGATCCACGGAACCACGAACGTAAAATAGAGGGGGAGGTCTTGTATAATATTGTCAATGAGTTTGTTACACCCATGAAATTAGAAGTCTAATATAAATATGTCTGAATGGAACCTACAGCAGATTCCGGATAGGCAAACATTTGTCTGACATGTTTCCTATTAAGAATGGTTTGAAAAAAGGAGTTGCTTTATGGTCATTGCTTTTGAATTTTGCTTTAGAGGATGTCATTAGGAGGGGTTTGGTAAGCCAGGGAAGCTGGAAATTAAATGGTACATTTCAACTTCTGGTTTATATTGGCGATGTTAAAATGTTGGGAAAAAGAGTACGTACTGTAAAGAAAAACACAGAAACTTTAGTAGTTGCATGTATGGAGATTGGTCTAGAAGTCTGTGCTGGTAAAACTAAGTACATGGCTAAGTCGCGAGATCAGAATGCAGGACGAAGTCACAAAATAAAGACTGATAACAGTTCATTTGAAAGAGTTGAAGAGTTCAAATATTTGAGAACAACCCTAACAAATCAAAATTATATAAAGAAAGAAATTAAGAGCGGATAGAAGTCAGGGAATGCTTGTTATCATTTGGTGCAGAATCTTTTGTATATCGGTTTGCTATACAAAAATATAAAGATTAAGATATACAGAACTATAATTCTGCCTGTTGTTTTATGTGGGTGCGAAAGTCGGTCTCTGACAGTGAGGGAGAAACAGAGTCTGTGTGTCTTCAAGAATAGGGTGGTGAAAATGATATTTAGGTCTAAGAGGGACGAGGTAACAGGGGATTGGAGAAGACTACATAATGAGGAGCTTAATGATCCGTACTGCTCTCAAAATATTATTCGGATGATCAAAACAAGAATAGTGAGATGGGTTGGGAATGTAGCAGGTATGGAACAGAGTAGAGTTGCATAAAGGGTTTGGTGGGGAAACATGAGGCACTTGAACAAGTAGAGGTAGATGGGAGTATAATAGTAATATGGAACTTTAGAAAGTGGAATGTTGGTTCTGGATTGGAAAGAACTGGCACAGGATAGGGATAGGAGGCGAAATATTGCGAATTCGGTAATGAACTTCCTGGTTCGACAAAGTTCGGGGAATTTCTTGACAAGTTGAGAAACTGTTGGCTGCTCAGAAAGGAGTGTGCTCCAGGAAGTTACTCATGTGAAAGGCAAAAATCTCACCCCATGACATGCCAATGTAGGCACAGAAAGGAGGCGAAGATATACCACCAACTCATTGGCAACCTTGGTACTAGACGGGGTGATTTTTCAGCACAACGTTCCGGCAGATTTACCCCCTAGAAAGACACAGTACCCATTTTTTAGGCGGCATGATGATCTTCGAGGCTGCTCTGGACAGGCACGGAAAGTAACGTCCCAACCGGGATTCGATTCCCTAAGCGTCTATTCCGTAACAAATCTGTATACTGACTGCACTATCCTGACCCCTATATAAGAATGTGAGAAATGAAATTCCCTCTTGGAATTACGAAAATTCCTTGCGGATTTGTTGTGACCATAAGAGTTGAAATAACCACAGACATAACTTGGTTGATAGCATTATGAGGAATGGGAAAATCTACCATGGGTATTAAGACCTTTAGGAAGTTACGACGTTAAGGGACAAGGGCAAATTGGTTTGAACCAGCCCTTAACATTTTACGCCTAATGTCAACTATAGTGGTCGTACCGCAACGCTAACCTCTAAAGTTTCATTTTATATATTTATTCAACAAATATAGATACTGAATATTTTAAACATGGTATATACTCTCCGTCTTCTTCTCTTCAAAATGCAGTTTGTTTCATAATTCTAAAATATTTGGTTCCTGTATTATTCACATTTTATATACAGGATGTGCCAAAATTAAAAAAATAATTCCGGCTCCAAAAGGTTAATATACAAACACCTCTTTCCCCACTCTCACCCTAGTTTTTTTCATATTTGTCCCTCTTGTTGCCAAAAAAAAATATCTTTAATTATAAAATAATTTTCGGGGGGGGGGGGCATTTGCCCCCTTGTACTCCTCCGCGACACAGATTTTACTTCTGGAAATAAGAAATACCCAAATGATGAAAAAAGACAAGTTAATTTGGAAATAAGCGGAAAATTCTGCAGTAAATATACAGGTTGCTTCTACTGTACTGTAACAATCACTTTATTACCTGAAGTGTCCAGTGTTGTCAACTTGTCAGCCCAGTTCTGTCTCCTCACAGCACAGTAACTATATTGTTCCTGCCTCACTCGACACTGTTACAGCACTACATTAGTCTTGCACGATTTTCGATTCAGTAACACGCGGGGCTCCATTATTTTTTAAAGACATAATGACCAGCGGCGTTATAAGGCGAAGGCACTTAACTTTGAGCTTTGTGCCTGATTTGAACAACTTCAATGCAATTCGAACCGCCACTACTGGATCCATTGCGATTAGTTAGAGTTTACAGTTCATCGAATAGTTGGAAAAGAAATGCCGATACGTGCCTGCAGTTTTATCCGGAAGTTGATCAATGCTATGACATTTACAGTACCAAGCTCCACGGTGTAAAGGATCTTAATCTTTAGAATTTTTCACTTATAAATCTTGTCACTTTTTTGTAGGTGAGAACTATTATTTGTCACTTTCCGCTGCTAATTCGCCGCGTGTAGAACTGCGTATCGAGTAGCTTAACCTTTAGACGCCTAATGTCAACTATAGTGGTCGTACCGCACCGCTAACCTCTAAAGTTGCAATTTTTATATTTCTTCAACAAATATATGTACTGAATATTTTAAACATGGTATATATTCTCCGTTTTTTTTTCTCTTCAAAATGCAGTTTGTTTCATAATTTTAACGTGTTTGGTTCCTGTATTATTCACATTTTATACACAGGGTGTGCTAAAATTAAAAAAATAATTCCGGCGCCAAAAACGTTAATGATCTGTACTGCTCACTCAATATTTTTCGGGTAATTAAATCGAGAAGAATGAGATGGGCAGGGTATGTAGCGCGTATGGGGAGAGGAGAGACGTGTACAGGGTTTTGGTGGGGAAACCTGGGGGAAAGAGACCACTGGGGAGACTCAAGCTTAGATCGGAGAATAATATTAAGATGGATCTTTAGGAAGTGGGATGTGAGATTATTGACTGGATCGAGCTGGCACAGGACAGGAACAGGTGGCGGGCACTTGTGAATGCGGTAATGGACTTTCGGTTTTTCATAAAATACGGGTAATTTCTTGACTGACTGAGAAGCTGTTAGCTTCTCAAGAGGGAATCTGCTCCATTGAATAAGTAAGGAAGTAAGAAGTAAGTAAATAAGTAATTTCACCGCCTGTATGTCAACTAATTGTGATACGTTAAAATGAAAGAAAGCCAACAGAAAGTGACAAGCAATATTTGTTAGATAAAATAATGATATCATATAAGAAGTTCCGAACAGAATTCATCATATCTGCTATCCTACATTTTGATACGTGAACTGTGCGTCTTGTACAGTTTTTAATCCAGACAAAAAAATGCACTATATATTATTAATTATATATATTATATTATTATGTATATTATTATTAATTATATGTATTATATTATATATTATTATGTATATTATTACTTAAATACATTACAAAACGCACGGTGCAACGATAAAGACGATAAAGACATAAATATATATTAATAACAGTTTATATCATAAGTACTCGTACATATTTCAATGCATATCATATCCACATGCAAGAACAAGAAACACGAACATAGTGATTACATCTATAAGACAGTCCAGACTGTATATACAGCCACCAAGATAACAAATTCCATATACTGTAATTATAACAGCTGCCACAGCTAACAACGTTCTATAGACTGCATTTTATCATCAGCTGTAACGATCACACATGTAAACATTGTAATGTACTGATTTTATTGCGCTTGTAAACTTAATGATTCTTGTAACTTTAGCACAGTGGAAGGATAAGACTCCCTCAAGATGATGCAGATGCGCCGAAACATGTAACAGTACTTACGGTACATAAAATATTGCTTATATATATATATATATATATATATATATATAATGGCCTGGATAATATACTACTGTCCAACAATTGCAGATATTTATTACTATTATTACTCGTATTTTGTATTATTTTACTTTCTTTATTTCATTGGAAAAGAAAATATTTAGAAGAATATATGTTCCTAAATATGGAAACGGGAAATGGAAAAGATGGACGAATCGAGTACTAGAAGGTATGAGCAAAGGAGAAAATATAGTAAAATGGGTAAAAGGGCAAAGGACAAGCTGGTTAGGTCACCTAGAGAGAACGGAGGAGGATAGGATGCCCAAAAAGATCTTCACCCAAGAACTGGAAGGGACGAGAAGAAGGCAAAGATGGAAAGAGGAAGTAGAAAGAGATCTTCAAGTGCTTGGAGTGAGAAGACGGACAGAGTTGGTGGCAGATAGGAAAAAAATGGAAGGACATTGTTCGACAGGCCATAGCCCACAGTGGGCTGTGGTGCCAATGGAAGAAGAAGACGAATTTATATCATTGGGAAGGTTTCATTAACTGCGCGTCCAGTATGCGTTACATTTGACTTTTATAACATTAGATATTAAATTCTTCTTCATATTTGTGATTGAAAAATCTAAAGTAACATTTAAGACACTATATGTTCTTATATTCCACAAGCTTATCTTTATCATTTCATTAATCATCACGATCATATGAAGCCTAAAGAAACTCTTTGTACGGCCACCACCAATTTGTCTTTTTACATTGAACAATATATTATATTAAATACATACACGTGCTCTTAACAGGTCTATTTTGACACTATGTGTATATAAGGTTACGTATATAAAGGTAAAGGTACAGTGATCTCTTTACAGGCCCGGTGTGGCCCAGAGGGTGGGTAGAGGTATAGCTCTACTCTTCCATGACCGCGGCACTAGGAGGAGGTGAGTGGTCAGCGTCACGCCCCGGCCGTACTTTACCCCCGGAAAGACCCTGTACCCATTGTACAGGAGGCTGGGTGGGCCCCAGGGCCGGTCTGGACGGGCGGGAAATATCGTCCCCACCGGGATTCGATCCCGGACCGTCCAGCCCGTAGTCAGTCGCTATACCGACTGAGCTACCGGGTCCACAGAAAGTTACGTATGTCTCTGTAAAATTACATCGAATTGTGTGTTTACAATTTGCGCAATTCTCTTTACAGGTGGCTGTAGGCAGTCTTCGGACGTCAGACAAATGATGCGACAAACGCTGGTGAGTAAAAGTGCAGTTAAATTTTAATTAATTCTGTAACATTTTGCAAGTTTAATTTTAAAGTGAATGTGTGTCTGTCGTCTCTGCAGAATTAACTTAATCCTTAATTTCTTAGTTACAAGTTCAGTGCCTGGCAGTAAGTACACTGTTCAATGTGTAACTTACAGGCAGTCCAAGAAACTGTCAGCAACGTTTTTACAGCGACAATTGCATTGCAGAAGGAACGTCGATTGCGGAACAAAATAGCCTAATGAGCGAGTCAGCCTCTCTTCTCTTGTTCACGGATATTTTAACCGACAATAAGATTTCCGAGAATCCTATTGGTTCCACACTGCCAAGATTTAACACTAACCAAATTGTTACCAGCACGTCAAGTGCATTCACGGAACACAAATTAATGGCTCTCTGTTACCCTTAGTTCACGGAGACTTTGTGAACTTTGAACTTAAAATATTCGCAATTTTGTACACAGGCTTCCAAATAATTGATATGAAATGACATAACATTATATGATACGGTACTATATTATATATGATATGACAACGCATGACATGACATTATATGATATACGACATGAAATGACATGAAATTTTATATTATATGTTATATGACATGACACACGATACGATAAAATATGGTATATGTCATGACATTACATGATATGATACACGACATGAAGTGACATGGTATGATATATGACATGAAATGACAAGACATTTTACGATATATGACATGACAAATGATACGTGATATGTTATGATATATATGATATGATATGATATGAGATATGATATGATATATATGATATGACATGACATGACATGACATGTGACATGTGGCATGTGGCACGCGACACGCGACATATGACATATGATATGACATTATATAATATACGACATGAAATAAGGACAAGACATTTTATGGTATATGATATATGACGTAACATGGCATTATATATGATATGATATACGACATGAAATGACGTTAAATTTTATGATATGATATATGACATGACATACGATATGGTATATGATATGACATGGCATATGATATGGTATATGACGTGACATGACATTATATATATATATATATATATATATGTTATACGACATGAAATGACATTAAATTTTATGATATGATATATGACATGACATATGATATGATATATGACATGACATTATATGGTATGATATACGCCGTGACATTTTATGATATGATATATAACATGTTATATGATGATATATGACATTATGTAATATATGATATTTATTATATGACACACGATATAAACAATATGATACGGTATGATGATATGATATGAAGTTTATTAAGTGCAATTGTGTTTCCACAGAGACGCTAAGCTGCAGTAACTTTGTGTTATGTATCGAAAGGGATATGGTTACAGATTTCATCATGGAAACTTTGGGGTGAAGCAGAAGAGTGTGATAAAATATCTTGATGATTATGGTAATGGGGAATAATGCAATAAGGTTCATTATGAGCCCTTTGATGGGGGACCGCGGTGGCACAGTGGTTAAAGCGCTGTGCTAAAAATCGGCAGGTCGCTGGCTCGATCCCAGCTGATGTCATTGGAATTTTTCATTGACATCATATCCTTCCGATCGCACTATGACCCTGGAGTCGACTCAGCCTCTAACAGAAATGAGTACCAGGAGTACTTCCTGGGGGTAAAGGCGGCCGGTGCGTAAGGCTGACAACCCTACCACCATCCAGGGTCATTGTCACGTAATCTGGGAACCTTAACTTCCTGGAACCCTCTGGACACTTCGGGCCTGTAATGGGACTGATTTACCTATTATTGACTTACACATATTTGCAGGTACTCAAATCGTTATACTATGTCTAATTTGAGGGGAAGACGGTTTTTAAATTTGAAAAAATATATATATATTTAAAAGACAGTTGTGGTCTATCTTAAGGTGCCTTTCGGCCTGATACTTACTTCGTCATTCTATGTTTATAATCCAGAACCTCTTCGAATAATAAACGTGTAGGCACTAACCACTCTACCGCGTTCACAAATACGTTGAAACTTGAAGCCCACAAAAAAAAAGGGGGGTATAGTTTAGCTTTTTAAAAATACACCCAGAACTGTCTGTTTGGTAGTGACCAAAATCACGAAAATAAAATTCAGTGTTACATGATTTTGGGAGCAGACTCGATACCGAAACTTAAGCTACTAAAGACAATAATGCTTTTGGAGCAGGTTGTACAATACCCCCCCCCACCCACACCCACACACACACACATATAGACATACCACACTTCGATTTAAACCTTAACCACGTACCAACTGAATGTCCCTTACTACTGAAAGGAATTCAGCATTCCGTCAGATAGCAGTTGGGAATCCCCGTCCTCGCTGAGCATGACAGAGGAAGCAGGGTACGAATTCTTGATGCGTCATCGTGTCTTGCCGATGTCTAAAAGTGAGACAAATTTCGGAAGTTGTTTCTGTGATTATATTTCGTGTTTTAAACCCAGCACTTTTTTTTTGACCCGATCCCAGTGGCCGCGCGGTCTAAGGCGTGGGTCTACGACCGCTCGCCTGCTGGGATAGCGGGATTGAATCCCGCTTGGTGCACGGATGTCTGTCTATTGTGAGTGTTGTGTGCTGTTAGTTAGAGGTCTCCGTGTAGGGCTGATCACTAGTCCAGAGGAGTCCTACCGAGTGTGGCGTGTCTGAGTGTGATCGTGAAGCCCCGGTAATGAGGAGTACCTGACCCAATACGAACTGCCGCGAAATGGAAAAAATATTTGTATCTGATTTTCATGTTGTAAAATAAAGCCCTTAGCGGTCTGTAAATTTGTTGTTTGCGGGTTTCGCTTTCCGTCAAAATATTCTTGTCTCGCTTATAACACCGAGAGCGTCTCAAGTAAACTCGTGTTACGAGAAATGGGAGCTAGTCTCTGAGCGTAACTGGTCGCAGTGTAAATTGTAGCTTAACCTTTTGGCGCCGGAATTATTTTTTTAATTTTAGCACACCCTGTATCTAAAATGTGAATAATACTGGAACCAAATACGTTAGAATTATGAAACAAACTGCATTTTGAAGAGAAAAAACCGGAGAGTATATTCCATGTTTAAAATATTCAGTACATATATTTGTTGAATGGACCTCCTCTGTGGTCTAGTGGCCAGAGTTTCTGGCTACAGATACAGAGGTCCCGGGTTCGATCCTCGGCGCTACCAGATTTTCTGAGTAGTAGTGGGTCTGGAACGGGGTCCA
>Ga0136643_10017820_pt1 | contig 10697 bp, 6 predicted proteins | sample TergutLab28metaG_FD_96883 | JGI IMG/M metagenome (GOLD analysis project Ga0136643, IMG submission 96883) | Labiotermes labralis P1 segment gut microbial communities from Petit-Saut dam, French Guiana - Lab288 P1 (version 3) (version 3) | ecosystem: Host-associated > Arthropoda: Insects >... | reverse complement strand
TTTTTTTTTTTTTTTTTTTTTTTTTTTTTTTTTTTTTTTTTTTTTTTTTTTTTTTTGTTTTTGTTTTTTTGTTTTTGCTCCATTCTCTTCTGTCGCTCGTACGGTGGGGTTGTTAATTCCAGTGGCTGGAAACTCACTCTCCGCACCACCACCACCACCACCACCACCCTAATTATCGTAGCTCCTCTTTTTTGACTGCTGACACCATCTACCAGAGAGTAAGACGTGCGCACGGTTGTTATATATTGGTCTGTCATTTCCACCTGTCCTCTCTCTCTCTCTCTCTCTCTTGCTCATTAGATGTTTCCTTTTTAAATCGGCTCTAGTCTGTAGCAGCGTAACTCATTTATAACTTCTGTTGAGGACTGCATTTTGCTGATCATTGCTCTGGATCATATGTGGGAAGGTCTTGGGTGCAGTTATAATTCTGTAAACTGTTCATTGTAAGAACTTTTTGGGATCCCTTAACGTCTTATTGCAAATGCTGGGATACTACATTAACACAAGCAATGACTGCATACTTGGCTTAGTTCATCATCATAATCCTGTCGCATCACATTTGATGCTATTTGATCTACAAAAGTGATAAAGTGCCGTTAACCCTTGCTGTGCCATTGAAGTGATACAAGAGAAGGGCAGTCATTCATATTCATATTAGATGCTACCCTAACACTGAAATAGAATTCGTTGAAGTATTGATATGCTACCTTAAGTTACAGTGTTCATTGCTGTGGCTGTAATATCATGTATTCTGCTGTGTGTTTTGTAACCTACCAGACAGCACAGTATCATAATCCAGGTGGCTGCAATCTAATTATGTATTCACCCCTGTGAAAACCTGTTACCTCATTGCATTATGTTACTGGCATACAGGAAAATTCTGAAATTCTGGTAAAAATTCACATGGTTTTATGATGCAATGCATTTTTACAGTGTGGTTTATGTATGGTAAGTCTGGGATCCCAATGGTAGAATTCCTTCTTCATATTGAGAAGTAATTTGGTTTGATACTGGCTGCCCTGAGTGAGATTCAGTATTGTGTTCGTCACTACCACCAGGTGAATGTCATGACAGTACCTTACACTAGACCGTACTTTCCCATTTCTTACATTATTGCCATATCACCATTGACATTGACCTAAACAGGTTTTACAACACATCAGTGAAGGTAAAGACAAACAAAACCCTGTAGTCCATTCCCCCAAGCTGTATCAGTTCCTAGTAATGTTGTCATGACCATATCGAGCAACCTTACAGCAGAAGAGCTAAATGTTAAACAGTAAATGGGTCACGCTGGTCTGTGTTTAGTGCCGACCACTAAACATAACTTTATGCTATTCTAGAGCATGGAGGTTTCACTAGTTTTGCTGTCTGTCTGCATTTGAAGACTATTAGTGTGTTATCTTCTAGTCAGACTACAAGGTGATCAAAAAGTCTCTGTGCACCTGATGATTACAATGCAGAAAGTTGCAAGTAATGTTCAAAGTGTCCCCAGCCAGTCTCCAGACATTTATTGACATGCTGAACTGTGTTCTCAAAGACCATGTTTGGTATAGCATGGTTCACATTCTGAATGTATTCTGTGATGGCCATCTTCAAATCATTAGTTGTGTGGGGATTGTTCAAATACACTGTGTCAGGTGAACACAGACGTTTTGATCACCCTGTATAATGTGTCCTTGCATGGCCCCTCCTCTGCTGGCAGTTAACAGATGTAAGTCATGTCTTTATTAGGTTCCTCTTTCATACTTGGAACATGGATTGAAAATGTCTGCAGGTAAACCCTGCAGTGCAGAGGGACATACCTCTATACTGCTATTAACCTTTTATACACCCAGTTAAATCCCATCTGCCATCTGCTGGCATTATTAGGAGCTCACTATATTTTCCACATTAGCGGGTTAAGGGTTAATATCTTACCTTTAGTAGTGAAACTTCTTTTTTTGTGCAGCTGCAGGTTTAGTGTGCTCCTTTGTGTCTGTTTCATAGTTCAGGATTAAATGGAAGTGTAGACAGTGGGTTTAACCATGCATCTAATATCAAGTTAAATGTAACAGTTGAAATGTAGTAGTTTCCATGACTCTCAGATGCTGAATGTTACATTCTGGATGAGGCTCATGTGACTCTGAAGGATTAAATGCACTTGGGTATCTTCATTTCCTTGCAACCTGAAACTTAAGATTTTAAGCCCTCACTTGTTGCATATTTTATCAAATTTTACTTGCACACTATGCCACTATTCTTATATTTTATCTTGTTTTGCGCTTTACAAGTTTATACCTAAGAAATAACTTGGATGTGTTTGTAAATAAACATTTTATGCCTTACAAAGATTTATTTTCCTTCAAGTCAAATTCATTTCATTCTGATTGCTTTTCATAAGTGATCTCTTGATTCATATCCTTGTTCTCACTGCAGCATAGCAGTTTGTATGTTATTGTATGTTTTAGATAGCTAAGGATTTAGTTGTTCTAATTATGCATTCAGAATGGCCTTTTATGCATGTAGCATGTATCTGTACTGAAAACATAGTTAGAACAACAGAAATCTTAGCAAAACGGCAGCTAGAGAATGAATTTTCCTAGGCTTCAGTGCAAATTCTGTGTTGTGAACATGACACATATATATAACTATTCAAAATTACTTATCTCAGTAATTAACCAACTTGATGCACAAAATTTTTGTTTTACGGTAAGTTTATTTCATGCCTCTACATGTTTCGAGCACATTTGCTTATCATCAGGAGGTCAAAATTGCATTTCACAGCCTCTGGTATCACCACCCCTATAGGCTGTGTAATGCAATTTTGACCTCCTGATGATGAGCACGTATGCTAGAAACATGTAGAGGCATGAAATAAACTTATTGTAAAACAAAAATTTTGTGCATCAAGTTGATTAATTACTGAGATAAATATACTAAGATGCACGGTCAGCAAAATGTCAGCATATTCAAAATTACATTGTCTGCAAATGAAATCTGAACTTTGCGTTCACCATAGAGTTTGTAGTTATGTATGTTCAGTTCAGAAATGACACAGTGAGAGGAATTTGAGTAAAACTAAATTAAGGTGCCTTCCCACCAAGTGACAGTCGAATTGATGGAATTGGTGTAACTGATTGGTCAGGAATTAAAAAAAAAAAATCATGAATACCTGTTAGAACTCAAACAAGAATCTTTAGCAAGAAAACTCAATGCATAAAAGGTGATTCATCTCAGCCACTTCCTGAAATAAATTCTTAAGGGCTCTGAAATGGTGTATTAAAATTAGAATTCCTTGGTTGTACTTTTTAGTATTCCAAAGGGAATTAGCATTTTGGAATGTGGGGTCTCCCTAAGGTTCAGTGATTCATAAAAGATCTTGCTATTGGATTCTGTAAAGTAGTTGAAGCTGCGCAATGTTGCATTCTTTTTCGAGTATCAGACAGATAACAGAGTCCAAGAGACAAGCAGGCCCCCTAGAATGTCCACAAGTACATGCTGTTAGCCCTCTTTTCCGATAAAGATAATTCCTGGGATGACAGAACAAAATTCAGTGTTGCTAGTACAGTAGATGTGTGAACATAGTGTATTCTTCCTGAAATGAAATCATGCATACATATGTTTGCTGCTACTCTTATGTAAGACTTGCAAATTCTTATTGAGTGTAAGTACGTCAAGATATAACTGCCCTATTACTCTGTGCAGAAAGAACCATATGACAGAGACAACACTTGAAGATAGTCTGTCATGTGCGAATTATGACATCCTTTTTCCAGCATGTCCAACAGATGTGGCCTTGTTTTCTAGGCATGAGAGTGGTGTGCTTCCTTATTCACAAGTTCAGATTACTTTCTAAGTTCAGTTGCATGATGATGATGATGATTATTTTTATTATTATACATTATGAACAGTAGCAGAGAAAAAGACTAAACGATTTTAAGGATGCTTGTGACACAAATGTTAAGTTACGTTAATACAAACAGCCAACTGGATGCAACAGTAATAGTTTTATTAATAATTTCAATCAGCTCAACATGGTTTGGGCGATAATTTCGCCCATCCTCAGGGGCACTAGACTGTGTTACAGCTTGTGGTATAAAGCACCAACAATGCTGCTTGCTGTGACCGGCAGACAGCATCGTCGGTGCATTATACCACAAGCTGTAAACACAGTCTAGTGTCCCTGAGGAAGGGCGAAATTATCACCCAAACCATGTTGAGCTGATTGAAATTATTAATAAAATTATTATTATTGCATCCAGTTGGCTGTTTATATTATTGTTTCAATGATGCATGGTCACACAAACATCAAAGTTAAGTTACATGTATAAACAAGAATAATGAATATTACTTTCGCTTCCAGAGTTATTAAGTATCAGCGTTATATTTTGAATTTCATGTAAGTGGTTTTTGAATTACATGTGCCCACTCATTAAAGTTTATTGAAAGTTTTTTTTTTTTTACTCTTTATTTGTAACTTTTTTGTTAACAAACAACACCAATCTGTAGCTCTTGGGTAATATTATAAACAGTTGTATTAAAATTAAATAATTGTTAAGAAATGTATCATACAGAGGATTTCAAATGTTATGATAAATGATTGCCTTTAGTATTATACCATTACAACTGGACATCTGGACTTAAGAAAATTATATGAGTTTGTAGGAAAAGGTCTCTTTAAAGAAGTTTTGAGGTTTTCACATTGGTTTAATCAAGGATTCTGGTTTTCTGGGATTTGGTGCTGTGTCACTATGTATGTGCTTTCCAGCATTTTGAATGAATATCAGGAACCATTCACCCAGTGACACAACATCACATTCCAGAAGACTAGACTCCAACTTAAACGATTATAAAAAAAATATTAATTTCCAAGAGGATACCAGTGTTCGGTTTTTTTTGTCATGTCACTATAATGGCCATTGAACTTATAGATTTGGTCACATGAACATGTGGGACAAATGCTGTTGTGTTCACTCACTACTGCACAGACAAGCTGGTTCACACTACATGTCATTGGAGTCCTGACAGGCAGATGATCTTATAAATGCCAAGAATACTATATTATCATCACTTTATTTGTAGTTTTCCCATCAGGTATTCCACACAGCCACTCATGAACTGCTTCTGCTTGTCATCTCTTTGTTCAGCCTTTCTCTTTCAGCACTTTCATCTCTTTCAGCTCTGTCCTTGATTTGTTATGCAGCATGTATTCTGATATAGATACAAGTACCTTTCTTAATTAGTTTTGTATGTTTTAAACTTCTCCATATTCTCAATACATAAATAATTTTATCACAAGTTTGTCACACCAGAGTTTTAAAACACTTGAAAACAAGGTATTCATTGAAGTCGTAACTGAAACTGAACTGTAAACAGTTTAGTAAAATTCTAGGACAGAGGGAGTGGCATTAGTGTGTTTCAAAATGTCAATCAAGTAAAATATTAAAATTTCTGTAAGTATCTGCTAAAATATATCAAAGTAAGGATTTACTTGAACGCTTTTAATGTGACCGCATATTACGTACTCTGTACGTGCTGTATGTACGATATACCATTTTTCATGTAACGAAACTGTTCAACCTGTAGTATGATAGGGGAGGGTGATAATTTGTAGGGTGGCATAGGAAATGGTCATGAAGAATCGCGTGTGGCAGTTAGCTGGATGGACTAAGGAAAATCACGTGAAACTGAAGTCAGCAGACTTCAGGTCTTCGATGGTTTATGAATATTCGCAAGATGACATTCCCTCTGTCACTCACAGATGTATAGTACTGATGCATAGTACTTCAGCATTTTTTGTTTTTGTTTTTAGATTTAGCATTCATAGGTCTGTGCATTGCTAATATATTCTCAGAGTACAACAAATAAGATGCAGTGTTTCTCAAATTCGTTTATTTCTGTAAGACGCTCTACACATTTCAGACGGTTTTTCCGTACATCGTCAGGAGCTGAAAACTGCACATACAGTGTCAGGCATTTGTCAGACCATTACTGCTACCTGCTGCTAGCCTGGATGGGATGTTCCATCCAGCAGGTAGCAGTAACGGTCTGACAAATACCTGATGCTGTATGTGCAGTTTTGAGCTCCTGATGATGGACAGAAAAACCGTCTGAAACGTGTAGAGCGTCTTACAGAAATAAGTAAATTTGAGAAACATTGCATCTTGTTGGTTGTACTCTGAGAATACAAACAGAACACGTATTAAAGTAACTGTATTCTGCTTACAGCAGACAAATGCAGAGCCGCAGACCACCCCATCAACACCATCAAACAAGCCTTTTGTGACATAGTAAGTGGGTTTATTATCAGACAGATTTAAAGTTATGTTTCACTGCATTTATCTAGTTTGTGCCCTGACTCTGTAAGAAGTAGCTCATTGTATACCTGGCGATTTACTTCTACATGGTGCTTTTCCAAATAATGGTGTAGAAGTGTTACACATACTTATTCACATTGCAAATCTTGGGCATAGATTTCAGGTCATGTTCCATCTTTTTTCTCCAAATATATTATGAATTCCTTCCTTTCAGGTTTTTCTAGGACCCATCCTGTGTCTTACTTGTCTGCATAGTATGCCATAACGTGTATTTCAATTTCCTTCATATGCATATATGTTGACAGTTTCAGGTATATATTTTCTGTCATTATTCTAGTGGATTAACATTTTATTATTTGTTTCCAAATTGTGTTATTTCTAGTGTCATCTGAAATGGATATGTGTATTTGTGCGATATTTCATGCACAGAATGATATGATTCTACAATTCTGAAGTAATTTTCAGTATATTTTTTGGTGGTAGTGAAAGTGGGCGAGATAATATCTAAAGTCAAAATTTACAAAAATTTCCTGAATTTTTTGCACTTGTTATATTGTTAGGAAACTTAGATGGTATGTTACTTGATTTCTCTATTTACAACTTTAAGTCAATTTAATAGCAGTTATGGATTTGATTTTCTGGTTTGTGTAAAGTATGAGGTTTAATCATATTTTATTTTGATTTTTTCCAATATTTGTATGCTCAGTTTACCTCACTTCCAAAATTGTTGGTCATTCTAGTCATCTTCCATCACATCCCTCTTCTAACAACTGTGTATGTCTCTCTTTTAATGTATTCTGTTTGGTATCTATTGATTTAGTTGCTCCATTTTGTTCATGTATCCCTACAACTTCACTTTACTCTTTATCCTCTGAACAATGTTTTCCTTTGTATCTGTTTATACTGTATTATATTTGGACTGTAATTAATCTCATATCTTGCTTACAGAAATTAATATATACTGATTCCAATTGAGCATTTACTATAAGACCAGTTTATAAGGGTTCAGTTGAATATTTATGATGTTTTTTGTTGTACAAATATTTTAAGATTTTGATTCAGCTATTCTGTGTGCCATCAAAAGTAGTGTTCTTTGCTTCCACATATTAATATGCTTGATTTGACAGCAGTAAATTGGATTGTCAACACAATTTGTTGTGTGTTGTGTATGTCAGTGCCCTGAAGGAATCCGGCTATGAGAGTGATTCAACGCTAGTGTTCAAACGTCGTGATGAGAACCTGCAGAATCAGTTGAGTCCAGCAGAGCAGAAACTAGCATACAAAACCATCCAGAAGGGTGGTGAGGTGCCACTTCACGGCTTACGCAAACCTGCACCGGAGAGACCTAAAGGTGAGTCTTACATGCTGCTGCTTTGTGTGAAATGATTACTCAGATCATAGGCCACCGTAAAGTATACACCACTGAAACGTCATTTGTAAGAAATAACATCTGTTGCTCTGTAAAATTAAATGAAGTAAATGGCAATTTTTTTTCTGTTAGTAACGTGTCTGAGAAAGGCTTGAACTATATATCTCAAAGTTACGTGAAGGGAATGATACTTATAAAATATGATGGTTTTATGATGCCCGAACTAAATGAAGTCTGCTGAGGCAATCAGTGAGACAATATGAAATGAATTTGTAGTGTTTTTGGAGACTGTATATACCTCCATTGTGAGCCGGGTAGCTGAGTCGGTATATCGACTGACTACGGGCTGGACGGTCCGGGATCAAATCCTGGTGGGGACGAGATTTTCCGCCTGTCCAGACCGGCCCTGGGGCCCACCCAGCGTCTTGTAAAATGGGTATGGGGTCTTTCCAGGGGGTAAAGTGCGGTCAGGGCGTGCTGCTGACCACTCACCCCCTTCTAGTGCCGCAGTCATGGAAGAGTAGAGCTATACTCCTGCCTAACCGCACCTTACCTCCAACATACAGCAAACCAAGAACGAAACAACCAATGTGGTAATCAACATTATAGTCACGAGCTCCCGATGATGGGCATAGTAGTGCCTGAAACATGTTGAGCCTATAAGAAGTACAATAAAATAGTAAGTGGCATCCAGTTGGTTTTTATTCTTCAGTTATCACAATGATGCACGGTCCAACAAACATCAAATTTTTAATCCTTGTTTTCTTGTCATTTTCAAAACTTTAGGCATTAAGATTTCTTAACATTTTTACTTACAATATCAGACACAGTCAATTTCTCTCCACTGCTTTTTATCTGATTCATTGCGATCACCATCTTCATCATGGAAGTACATATTTGTAAGAATATCACTGACCTTTTTGACAGTAGTATTTCTTTTGTGCAGCAAGTAAGCAACAGACATAAAATCCAAACAATATGAAGTTTCAAATGAATTTTACTGAAGAATAAAAGATGACACATGACTGGTATAATAGAAGCAAAGAAATGGAAGATAATGGGTGTACTAACTGAAGGAAAGCTGACCCCCCCCCCCCCACTCTCTCTCTCTCTCTTAGTCAGAAAGTTAGATGTGCTTAAAGAGATGAACTCTTGTTATTTACTAAGAACAGTGAAACTATTTATACTGTGAGATGTGCAATATATTCCCGTGTGGGATAGTGATTTGTTTCTGTTCTGGAAACCATATAGGTATGTGAAATAGAAAGAAATTTAGGTTTTTCCCTTTGATTTATTGTGGTTTGTGCATCTTTAATTCTGTGAGGTCCTTGTCCTCCCACCACATTTATGAATTCCTTGAACTTCAGACTTTCTCAGACATGTTCCTTGCTCTCTCAGATTGTTTAGTCAGAGTTGAGTTGTGTTGCGATTATGTAAATTTATTTAGCTGTTTCTGGTTACTGTACTTTCTAGGCAGGATTTGTTTTTGTTAATTCTGTATAATGACATTTTGATGCAGTAACTGATTCTGACATTGGTGTTCTTAATTCTGGATAGTGGCAGAGTTGATTTGTTATAGATAAAACTGAATTCACAGCTACGTTTTTAAAAGTGGTCCTGCTATGTTTACATTCATTCTGCATAGTTTTATACACTAGCAAACACCAGTGTCATCATCCTGCCATTCATTGTTGTATGGGTTTGTTTTAATTGTATTTTAGTGTTGGCACTATTACTGTTAAACACATTTAATGTTATGTTGTTGCCCATTTTCTGGCACATGTCTGAATTCAGTAATGTATTCAGGTAACACAACTTTAAACAAATTCAAATGAAAGGAATGTTTTTATATAACATGTGTAGGAAATGCTCAACTGTTGTGGTACTTGGCATGTGTAGTGTTGGTGATGGAACTGTCTGCTTGTAATGTCTGTGCTTGTTTTGGTGTTGGATATTTGACAATGATTGAGGCAAATAATACCAACTGCATGTCTGCTGTTGGGGAAACATGTCAGAATTTTAATGGCCTGCCAAATTCCAAAATAAACTCATTCTTTAGACTACATCTGTCAGAGTATTTGCTTGAAGGAAGATGACTGACATGCTGAGGAATGGTGATTGGTTCACTGGGTGTTTAATACTGCTCTATCTGTTGCATGGGTTACTTAATGTGGAACAGTGATTATGTGATGTGAACTGGAGATTATTGCAACTGAAGTAGTTGTAGCTGTGCTTTTCCATCGTTATACTATGAGTTCCTCTGGACGTACCGCTGAACAACATGGAAAGCTGCAGGCACATGTCCTAATTGAGACTTGAACTGTGTATCTTCTGAATGGAAGTGAAGCATATTGTCACTTGAGTTAAAGTACTCAGTCATGTGAAAATGTGAGCGTAGCATTTGGGGGTGTCTTACTGATAACAGATCTGATGGAAACACATAAATGGAAGTTCTGTTAAGATAATGGGGTCATATTTTTTATCCTAAAATCACTGGCTTTCCCAAATCAAATTGAATGATGTCGAGACACTAACACTGGCTGGTACTTAAAAATTTTGTATGTGTATTTGTAAGTGGAGGTTTTGTGTATTGAAAGAAGTATAAATTCACACTGTTCCCCTAAAACAGTTCCTTAAGAGGATGGAAAAGGATGAAATTTATGAAATTTTCAGTTGAACTTTACCAAAATTATAAATATTATGATATCCAGCTTTGCTATGTTACTGTGTACAGTTTATCAATACTTATACAATGTGTCTTTTGTGTATGAAGTCAGAGAGATAGGACTGAAGGTGATAAAAATACTGGACATGCAGAATGTTGTTTTCAATTAAAACGCACAGTTTGGAACACTGATTAGCTAAATCGCATACAGGACAGAGTAAGTTTCATAATTTTTTTTTTTGGGGGGGGGGGGGGGGAAGAGAAAAAAGAACCCGCCCTTTAAAAATTTTTTTTTTTTTAAAAAAATGGGGGGGGGGAAAATGGAAAAATGTGGGGGTTTGAAAAAAAAAAAAAAAGGGGAAAT
>Ga0136643_10017818_pt1 | contig 10697 bp, 8 predicted proteins | sample TergutLab28metaG_FD_96883 | JGI IMG/M metagenome (GOLD analysis project Ga0136643, IMG submission 96883) | Labiotermes labralis P1 segment gut microbial communities from Petit-Saut dam, French Guiana - Lab288 P1 (version 3) (version 3) | ecosystem: Host-associated > Arthropoda: Insects >... | reverse complement strand
TGGCTAGTCACAAAGGAAATTTAGCGTAAAATACAAAGATTTGTGAATAGATGTCTAAGATATATATTAAGAATATGGCGGCCAAATATTATTGCCAACAAAGGCCTATGGAAAGTAAGAGGACAAGAAGATATAAATTTAGAAAATAGAAAAAGAAAATCTAGCTGGATTGGTCACACATTAAGAAAAGAGGATGGCGAGATACCAAAGGCTGCCCTACTCTGGAACCCTCAGGGAAACAGGAAAAGAGGAAGACCGAGAAACAGCTGGAGAAGATCGGTAATCAAGGAAGCGGGTAGAAGCTGGAATGAACTAAGGTTTATAGTAGCCGATAGACAGAAGTAGAAAGGACTCATAGACAACCTATGTTCCTAGAAGGAACGATGGACTTTGTTATTATTATTATTATTACATGTCACTTACATGCATTTTTATTTCTTGCGGAGCAGGACAGCTATTTCTTGGGTACTCACATGAGGTAATATTTGTAATATGGAATGATGATGTAAGTCAGGGCTGGCCAAAATATGTCCCTCGAGGAAAGTATTGTGGCCCTCAGTAACCTGAATATTTTCGGTAATACAGTTTAACAAACATAATTCATGAGTGCTGATAAGTCCTTAGCCCGACAAGGAAGGAAACAAGCTAATGTTTCTGTCAGAATGACGTGAATTTCCTTCGGCGCCTTGCCTTGCAGAAAAAAAAACGTGTTGACAGCTCGCGTCTCGGCGTTGTTGAAATCCCGCGCGTCTCTGACATGCTTCCGAGCTTGTTTCGTTTCCTTGCTGGTCGGGCTAAGGACTTATCAGCACCCTGGGATAACGGATCTGTAGAACATAATATGGCAGATTTATTATCAGAGAAAATGTTCAGGAACTGTACTACCTAACTTCTAAGACAGCACACAATAAAACAATATTTATTTGTGTTTTGTCCAGGTCAGTGAGTCCTACTATCTCGCCATTCAAACGTAGTTTTAGACAAACATATTGTTTGTAAATAGCGGTTTTGCCACACATTCAGCCCCTTTCCCCTCCCTCGTTATGTGTACACACAGATGCGTTTCCCAAGCGAGTCCTTAACGAATTGTGTGATCCTCCCGAAGGTTGAAGTTGGCCAGACCTGACAAAAGAAATGGAGGGTCCTTTCAGAGGACTATTTTGAAGCGTATGAATCCGTATCTCTGAGTGTGTGAGGTTGAATTTTTGTAAGTGGTAAACAGCCCAACTCGGGCCTAGGTTTTGAGGTTTCTAGATTATACGCAGTTAAACACACCCTATGAGACTCATCTGAACGAGTAATTAAACGGTTTTCTTGTATTAGATGAGGTCATACACTTATCACCGTCATACAGCTAGTATCCATCTTCTGTTCTATCGTTATTATTCTACTATGTGTAAAAAGTAGGAAATTATTACCCGGTAGTAGTCGGCAGGATGTGTGTAGTCACTACAGTGACTTTTCTACACTGCAGCCTGTGCTATGAAACCGTATGGTATTTCGAAAGTGCAGAACGCCTTCCTTATGTCTGTGTATTGCGCACAAAGTACGCCATCTGTAATGTTGTTATGGTTATGAAGTCTTGTTCTCAATCACGTCAGCTGTTTTGACATGTCACTGCATTCACCGCTGACAGCCACGTCAGTGCCGTGCAGCACGCGTGCTGTGTAAGGATCCCACGGGTGTGCTGTGGTGCGAAATAAGGGACGTTCTTGCTCACAGTGCAGACTGTTGTCCTGTTTTCACTAATTTACACAAACAGCTTTGCAAGAATATTTCAAGACCAATATCCTGCAATTTTTATCCAAGTCTATTGGTTGCGTTTCGTTAAAGAGTTACCTGTTCAATTTTAACTTAAACAATTAGGCCTGTATTGTTCTTCTTTTCCACACGCGCATTTCTTCATACTGTTAAGAGGTTTTACCCTTAAACTTTTAAAGCCTAGCAGTTATTTACCATACCACCAGTTTTGACATTCAAAAATTCTACATGGTGCTCACACTGCGTGTAACTGTTCTGTATGGACTTTTACTTTCATATCTTTAACATATTGGTCTCGTATAACTGAGCCTTGAGGTGCGTCATCCCCGTTGTGTTGGTTCAATAACAAAGAATTTTGTGTATTACACGTACAGTTGAACACAACTATATTTTACCTAGTAGTACAGTAGGAATACAACTACATGTTTCGACCCTATATGTGGGCCATCTTCAGGTTGTGATTTAACTTACAGAGCAGCTATACAAGATGTGTGGGGTGTTTTTAGAGGGTGTTGGGATTGGGTGGGGGGAGAGGGTGAGGGGGAAAGAGATCTCGTTGTTTCAATAGTTGTTACCATGACCTAGGGCTGTTACAAGTGGATTATCATTAGTTGTTTATGTACACTAATGATAATTCACTTGTAACAGCCCTAGGTCATGGTACCCACTATTGAAACAATTAGACCTCGTTCCCTGCCTCTCCCCCCACCCAATCCCCAACACAATCCAAAAACACACCCCACACATCTTGTATAGCTGCTCAGTAAGTTAAATCACAACATGAAGATGGCCCATATATAGGGCCGAAACATGTAGTTGTATTCCTACTGTACTACTAGGTAAAATATAGTTGCGTTCAACTGTACTTGTAATACACAAAATTCTTTGTTATCGTATAACTGAGGTGGAGAGTGTTTACTGCGCGGTACGCGCTGAGTCCTTATATAAAGCACAAATTTCGTCTTTAAATGGTTAAACTCATTTCAAAGTGACTGTGTTTACAACAGTATCACACTTCATGACACAGTACATGGTGAAAGTGTTTCAGCAACTCAGTACTTATATTTCTTGCATTCCCACTTGTCTCTGAATAACAGGACAGTTACAGGACCTCAGAAGCCGAGAAAACGAGAATGTATGTTTTTTTAGCTTTATTTCTGTATCAACTATTAGCACTCAACATTTCGTGCCCTCTTCATGAGCCGACAGTAATGGTGGACGCGTGCCTTGACTCGCAGTTCATACAAGATGAATGAAATTAAGGAGTTTGTTATTGTATTGTAACTGTAATTACAGCTGTCAAACAATAGAATGAAGGCTCCCAACATTACGTGGTTTTAAGGAAATACAGCTGTTGTGTTGTTACTGAAGGCACAACACGTTGGTTGTTTATTGACGCTAAGTGTCTGAATGCTCCTAATATATTACTGTCTATCTATGGGTGCTACTTTTTAGGTGTTGATTATCAAAGTTATTGCGGCGTATATGTAGTTAATCTGTTTTCTCTCGTTAGCTGTAGAGAACTATTTGTTACATGTCTTCCTCTTAAGGTTTTCAGGCACTGGAAATAACTTCGAAGGTAAAGTTGATAAGTCTAGATAGACCAAGTCTATACACTTTTGCTCCCATTTCCAGCCCAACTTCGGTATTGCAAGGCTGCTGGAAAGTTGCGCTGCTCTGCGTGGCGGTGACAAATACAAGTTATGCTGAAGCAGGCTCCTTGACGTTGCATGGAGGATTTTTATGATATTACTGTTTTAAATAACTGAACCATCGTTATTACCATCATCAACCGTCCTGAGATAGGCCTTGATAGACCTGTTTCGGCCTCGTCTAACAGTCTCTTGAAAGGTCTTCCAAGTCGTCTTCGTCCATTTGGTCCACAATTCAGCATTATTTTTGGCACCCTGTTGTTGTTCATTCTTGTTGCATGTCGTAGCCAATTTCATTTGTATCTTATTAGTTTCTCGTCATCTGGTTCTACTTTTCACCGCTTGCAAAATTTCTACATTCCTTTTGTGTTCAAAAGGTGTGTGTGTGTGTGTGTGTGTGTGAAAATTTTCACCTTGAATGACGTCAGTCGTTTTTTATCCTTTTTCTGAGATTCAAAATTTCTTTTCTATGGAGAATAACTGGGAGAGCCAGATTATCATTTACTTTTGTTCTTGACGATTTCTGGATCCAAGTTGTTTTACAATTGTTCAACATTCCGAGTATTTAAACAACAATTTGCCAGTTTAACTGAATCATGTAAGTACGAACAGACTATTAAAAACATGCCATAAACCAAAAACCAACTTCCCCATATTATATTACAATCCCTAAACGTAAGTCTAAAAACCCGAGCAATCTCGTGTAATGAAACTACCAGTGACTCTTGAATAAATTATAGTTTGGCGTAGTGTTTGTCTAGCAATGTCTCTTTCAAAGATGTGACACTGGTAAGTTCATTGCCGGCGGAGGTTAACGTACCTCACCTTCTTGTCCTTCCTATGTATGTGTCACCGCGTCAATGCGAGTCGCACTGAATCATGGGACAATTCGATTGCTCAAGTCATTTTCCTATGTCGATTAAAGCATGCCGTTCTAGACTGTGTCAGATGTGGAACTATTCTGGGGTGCCTGACAGGTCGCTACAGAACTATGTCGAGTGCTTGTAACATTCTTGCAAGGCGAAGTCTCATCACATTCCTGCTTTAATATAAGTTACTCTATTCAGACTAGTGTTTCCCAACATTTCTCGCAGGGAGAAAACCCTTAAAATATTGCTTCTTACCTTGATGAATGGCCATGTATAAAAAAAGATTACATTCCGGAAGGCTGGTAGCGGAAAGCGCACGACAATTACTTCTAAATTATTGTTTAGGATATTAACAAGTAAACAGCCACTATGTATATTCTACACGATCACCCTTTGTAACTTTGTTGTCCAGACGCGCTCAGTCTGGTAGGTGATCCTCTTTCGGGAAACGGGTTTGGTTTACCCAATCACATATAGTTTTAATTATTTCCTTTTACTTGTTGTTTTTTATTTACTCAATTTATTCTTTATATAAAATAATGGAGTGTTATATCCAGTAAAACAACTAGATCATTTCTTGGAAACTGACACAGTCATTTCTCTGCACTCCCACCTACACCACACTCGTACGCGACTGACTTCCTTACTGGATTGCTAGCGTCCGTTATCAGCTCCTAACTGTTTCGGCGTTTAAATCTCTCCCCTCCTAGCTATCACCAACGGTCCTGAATATACGTTGACAGATTAACCTATAACGCATGGCCATGAACCGTCCGTAACTGACGCCAACAATCCTAAGAAACAACTATACTAAAAAGATGGGCTACAATATATATATATATATATATATATATATAATTCAGCTTACATTATTGGAAACGAACGCGAATCATTTTTCTTGTCTTTCGAGGGATATTTGTGTTGGTTCACAGCGTTTCAGTATTTCTAAATGTTTAATGAAATCAGCTCAAAATTTCTCATGGAACCCCTTAAGATGTTCTTAGAATACTGGTTGGTAAACACTTGTTTAGGGAGTGATGCCAACAATATGGAACACGTATTTCGGTGCCCTCTTTCTAAAGACCTGTAGTTTTCTACCATATAATTTCTGAATCTTTCCTTTGATTGACTTATAAAATGAAGACTTTAAAATACAAGTAATTATAATTTTAGCCGTTATATTATGTGGGTGTAAAACGTGGTCTTTCAAATGAAGGAAAGGAAAGAGGCTGACGGTGTCGGCGAGGATGTTGCTGCAAATAATGTGCTGGCGGAAGAGGAAGAACCTGAAAAGAGTTTGAAGAAAAATGCGCGAGCTTCTTACTGTAAAATGATGCACACTCTTTGCGTTCAGAATGCAAGTTTTGCGTTTTCGGAGTGTTTGTGTTAGTTACGAAAGACTTATTCGAACATTCCAGATTTAAAGCAACGTGTAATAATAAATGGAAGGAAATTCATAAATTGCGGCGAGGCACTTGCCTAAGGTTCAGAACCTTGCAAAGTGCTTGCACTTGTTAACATTAATTTCCTCATTTATATGTAGAGAATGTACCGTCCGTATGCATAAATCAACGTCATCTCCGTTAAAACACTGCACTGTGTAGCGTCTAATTTTGATGGACGTGAACCATGCCTCGGAATAAAAAATTAAATGGAACAAAATGTCTTTCAGATGGGTGGACAGCGACCTGGGCACTTGAATGACTTCGCTGTCAGGGTCAAGATGAGGTCATTGGCTCAGTCTCCCAGTGATTCCCATTCTGTCATGTATTGCACTACTGCACATACATATAACGTAACATAAGTAATGTAAAGTAAGGAACTGAGCTACAGCTATTAATGTTATCCTACTATAGGCCTGGGATATTAGGTCCTGTTATTTTACGAGGCTTATTCAGAAAGTATGTACCGTTTCGCTGTAAAAAATTAAGGTAAGATTTCGTATATAATTTTATTGTTATTACATTCTACATTCTTCAAACTATTTTCCCACATATTCGCCGCCATTACTGATGCACTTATAGTAGCGGGGCACAAGTTTTTGTATACCCTCCTCATAGAATTCGGTCGCCGATAACCCAAATGACTACTGACAATGTCATAGATAAGAGTCCTTGAAATCTGAGGAAAGTGCAAGGACAGATCAGAAATTGTGAAACATCTGTCGTCACGCACTCTTTCGTTGAACTTAACACCAAATCGTCATTCACCAAAGATGGACGCCCACTTCGCGCCTCGTCGTGCATGTTCTCTCGTCATACATTGAACATCCGAACCCATTTCCTAACCATGCCAACACTCATCGCATTGTCACCATACAATTGACAGATCTGGTGATGAATCTCACTTGGTAGCACATTCCTAGTGTTCAAAATACGAATTACTGACCTATTTCACAGTCGACGGCCCCTTCAATTGTCTCAAACATGTTTAACGCACAAGAACAAATATAAACATAACACGAATTTCACGAAATGGTGTCTGTGGCTTCTCAATTGATAGAGGAAATCGCTGCACATGCGCAAAGTGACAGTCTCGAGGATGCGCGAGAAATATGCGCAGACGGTACTTTCTTTCCGAATAACCTACGTAATTATCTGTTTAAATTTCATGTGCTACTTGTTGATGGCAATTTGACGAGGTCTAAATTTTATCGAATTACTGCAGTATAACTTCTTAGTCAAAAGTGGTGAACAGAACTGGTCGTAATGAGAACTCCTCAGAAGTTCTCTGCTGAAACATTTAGCTTTTTATGTCTTCTACGTCTTGGGTTTACGATCACTTTCGAATAATACGTACGTTTTTCACATTAATCCCTTTTTATTAGATACAAAGGCGAAGACGTTGAAATGCGACGGTTTGTTTATAGTTCAGTGCGTAATACGCCCAATTTTGAAGTTTCTTTTGTTTCTGCACATGCACTGAACTAATCAAAGCCTGGAAACACCCGAAGATTTAAATTGTAAGGAAAACTGAAGCTCACCAGAGAAGAGGCCATAAAGGCCCAGAAGAGAAATAGAGTTATAGCCATACCCTTTCTTTAACCTCGGCGCTAGATGGGATTGGGTGTTCAACGCGACTCTCGTACCACTTTACCCCGAGGAAAAACTCGGTGTCAATTGTAAAAGGGGGCGGGGGGGGGGGGTATCAGGGCCATTCTGGACTGGTGAGGAAAATCACGCCCCCACTAGCATTCGATCCCTGGACCGTCCAGCCCGTAGTGAATCGCTATAGCGGCTATGCCATCCCCGTCCACGATTTAGAGTGCGTGTAAGGTAAATGGTTGCCTATGACAAAGCTCTGTCCTTTGGTCGTCTCTTTCTCATCGCGAGACATGTGTGTCATCAGTGGTCGGTTTCGGTCGCGCAGTGTTGGTGAGTTTCCCGCCCCTCCTGTTCCCTACTTCATTTTTTACATACATTATTATATCCCAGTTTCACTTGAATACTCCATTGTTATTATCACCATCGTCATCATTATTATTTAACATTTACCAGAATGAATTAATAGTAAAATGGAACCAGATTTACACAAAGACATTACTTAAGATACCAGTACAAAAATAAACAGTATTGTTTTTTGCAGAGGATAATTTACAGAAACAAGTATTTGGAAACGGAATGTCACCAGAAAAAAAGGCATTTTTAGGACAAGACGAAGTAAAATGTAAAATCATTCTGGACAAAAAATGTTTACAACAAATCGAGAATTTTTAATATCTCCATTGTGAAATTTCTTGTGAAAATGAAGATGTTCAACAAAAACTGTAAATTATTTTCAAATACTTCAAATAACAACTGTAAACCAACTTGGGTCCAGCAGTCTTCAAGAACAGAACTATATAATTCACTGGCTCTCCCAGTTATTCTCCATAATCAAAAGGACAAAAAATGGCTGACATTACTCCAGATGAAATATTTCATAACAGCGGGACACACACGTTTTGGCCACAAAAGGAATGAAGAAATTTTGGAATAGTTTAAAGTAGAACCAGTCGACGAGAAACAAAGAGGATATTAATCGAATTTTCTACGACATCCAACAAGAATGAACAACAACAGGGTGCCAAAAATAATGCTGAATTGTGGACCAAACGGACGAAGACGACTTGGAAGACCTTTGAAGAGACTGTTAGACGAGGCCGAAACAGGTCTATCAAGGCCTAACTCGTGACGGATGATGATGATTGTCATTATATTTGCTGTTATAGAAACATGCCCAGTTTCGTTACGTCTCTTTCCTGTGCTTTCACCCTTCCATTTCCCTTCTTCCATCGTTAAGTGAAGATGAAAAAGTAAATTTTTACCTGCATTCGGTCACGCACAACACCGCCAGGATGCATAGAAAAGTGTAGGTACAACCCCAAGTAGTCTTGTCCTTGACACTAAATTCTCACAAATAACGACAATCTAAAATGTTACAGATTAGCAGTTTATTGTTTCATTTATGTCTATACATGCATGTCTACTTGATAAGTAAGTACCTGGTACCTACAGGAGGAAGAATATTTCTAGCTGTGACCACATTAGCCTGTATGGAGTACAAATTCGTCTTCCATTTAGAGTCGTGTAGCAAGTATTATTTAATTCGTTTTCTGTCCTGTTATTCTAAGCATGGTCCGTTTCACTTAACGGTAGATATATCCCCCGACCCACTGGTTGATAAGTACCGTTATCCATTCGATAGGAGGCCGGGTGCTATCCAGGGTCGATCTGGATGCAGTGTTTGCAATAATTTCCCTACCATTACCGGGGATGGAACTCCGGTTTTTCACCTATAGTCGTGTTCTAGTTACTCCTACAAAATGAACGAAGATCACCCTATAACATGCCACGAAATGCTAGAGGAAGAATATAAGTATTGTTCTACTCTTTCTTTAATTTCGGTGGTGGGTGGTGTGGGTGGTCAACGCTAAGCCCTGGTCGCTTTACCCCCGGCAAAGACCCAGTACCCATTGTACAGGAGGCTGGGTGGGCCCAGTCCCGGTCTGGACATGTGCGGAAAATCTCACACCCACCGGGATTCGATCCCCGTACCGTCCAACCCTTAACGGGTCTCTATACCAACTACGCTATTTTTTTCCAAGTAACTGAACAACTCGAGGGAATTCTGGGTGCTTCTCTGACTACTACTGCTACTACTACTACTACTTTTGCTGTTACTAATTCTACTCATACTACAACCACCATCACCACCACCGACGAAAAAGGTGTCAGGTTCGTGGGCTCGATTCCAACTTGACATGATGGTGGCTCAAATCTTCACGACCTTCCTGCAGTGCGTTAGCCCGAAGTTTCAATTCTCTTCCCACCGGACCTTCCAGTGTCCCATACGAATCACGTCCACAAACCCTTTTTCTCGAAGTTCCATATTGACATTACCCACCATTTCTCGCGTGTTACATTTCCTTTACTTTGTCTGACTGCGTTGTAACATCTATTTTCCACCTCCCCCAGGCCAGCTACATACTCCCCACTCAACTCATGAACCTTTAACCGAGTACCTCAATAATACTGGATGAAGAAATCCATTAAAATTACATAATTTGCTTGGCGATGAAAATAGTTGCAAGCTGCGCTTGAATCGCAAAATCATCTCTGTACAAATATTTGTAAGTTTCTGTTTTTGTGTTTTGGAACAGACCACGATCTCTGCGTCCTATTTTCATCGTTATTCGCTATTTATGGTTCCATGTTCTACGTAACCCTTGTAAGTAATGGGCTAGTAATTCCATAGCCAGTTCGTTCATCAGGCAATACAGTTCCGAATAGAATGAGAAAATTGCTGTTATTTTTATTGCAATTATTATTATTATTATTATTATTATTATTATTAGTGATATCTCAGTCGGTATGGTGATGACGCTGATTCGAATCCCGGCGAGGGAAAGAGATTTTTCTCTCCGCTAAATTTTCCAGACTATTGACGGTACACCCCCCCCAGTGTCCCATCCAATTTCTACCAGGAGTCTGTTGTTTTCTGCGTATTTGTATTTACCGTGATAAACCTTCTGTACTTTTACGTTAGTACTTTCCACAGTGTGTGTGTGTGCAGTGCCCAATATGCCTGTTTTCTGTAGTTCCTTCATATCGTTCTTTCCACACGTGTTCCTCCGGTATCGTCTGAACGATTTGGAGAAGATTCGAGTTGCCCCTCTTATTATTGATGCCACGTTTGCTCTTTTATTCCACATAGATTGTATTTCTATTGCAAAGACTTCGTATTTTAAAACCACAAGCAGTATTATTATTATTATTATTATTATTAGAAGTAGTAGTATTAGTAGCAGTATTATTATTATTATTATTATTATTAGAAGTAGTAGTATTAGTAGCAGTATTATTATTATTATTATTAGAAGTAGTAGTATTAGTAGCAGTATTATTATTATTATTATTATTATTAGAAGTAGTAG
>Ga0136643_10017814_pt1 | contig 10699 bp, 20 predicted proteins | sample TergutLab28metaG_FD_96883 | JGI IMG/M metagenome (GOLD analysis project Ga0136643, IMG submission 96883) | Labiotermes labralis P1 segment gut microbial communities from Petit-Saut dam, French Guiana - Lab288 P1 (version 3) (version 3) | ecosystem: Host-associated > Arthropoda: Insects >... | reverse complement strand
TGGTGGTGGGGATGGTGGGGTTCTGGTAGTATTATTAGTAGCAGTAGTAGTATTAGTAGTGGTGGTGGTGGTGGTGGTGTTGGTGGTGGTGATGGTGGTGATGTTGGTAATAGTAGTAGTAGTAGTGGTGTTGGTGGGGGTAGTGACGTGGTGGTATTAGTAGATGTAGTAGTAGTAGTAGTAGTAGTAGTAATAGTCGTAGTGGTGGTGGTGGTTGTAATAATAGTAGTAGTAGTGATGGTGGCGTTGGTGGGTTGGCCGTAGTATTAGTATTAGTAGTAGTAGTAGTATTAGTAGTAGTAGTAGTAGTAGTAGTGTTTGTTGTGGTGGTGGTGGTAATAATAGTAGTAGTATTAGTAGTGATGGTGGTTGGGGTGGTGGGGTGATGTTGGTGGTGGTAATAGTAGTAGTAGTAGTAGTCTCTGGGCATGTTACCGTTAACGGTACGATCCCTGAGCACCGTAACGTTGTCACTCTTGTCCCTGTGTCAATACTGTTTCTGCAGCGGGTCGTGGGAACTCTATCGGTACAGGTGGGTTGCCTTGTCACTGTTCCTATGCCTGTGCGTTCCCTTGGCACAATACGGGTGCCGGTGCTGTCCCTGGGCACGGTGACGTTTCTGTTGCGTTCCCTGCGCACGGTACCTCTACGTGGGTAGTCCCTGCGTACGTCAACCGTTACCCTGTGAAACCTGGACACCATACCATTACCTATGCGTTTCCTAGTCGCGCTACCGATACCGCTGCGATCCCTGGGCACACTACCGTTACCGGTGCGTTCCCTGTTCACCGTAAAGTTGCCGACGCGTTCCCTGGGCACAGCATCGCAACCGGTGTAATATCTTGTCAAAATGACAGTAGCGCTGTGTTCCCTGGACACGGTAACGTTGCGGTTGCATACCCTGGGTACATTAAATTCAACGATACGATTCCTGGCACGATACCATTGCCGCTCAAGACCCTGTGGGCGGTACCGCTACCTGTACGGTTCCTGGGCAATTTGCCGTTGACTCTGCTTCCATGTGCACGGTACCGTTACCGGTGCGTTTTCTGGGCACGTTTCCTCTGCCGTTGCGGTCCCTGGGCAGGGTACCGTTAACGGTGCGGGCCCTGGGAACGGTACCGGTGCGGCCGCGGAGCCTAGGCACTCTAGCTTTACCGCTGCAATCCCTGAGAACGGCAACGGTAACGGTACGTGTGTAGCGGCGGTCCCTGGACTAGGTACCGTGTCCATTTCGGGCCCTAAGAACAGTACTGATGCCACTGCGTTCCCTGGGCACGTTTCCGTTACCCATACGTTCCCCGTGTGCGTTACCTGTGCCCCTACGTTCTCAGGGACACAGTACCGGTAATTCTAAAATCTATGCGCATGGTACCGTTACCTTTGCGGACCCTGGACACATTAACGTAGCCGCTGCAGTCACTGGGCAAGGTAATAGTATTCCTGTGTTCCGTGGGCCCGGTACCAATGCCGCTGCGGTCCCTGAAGTGGGTAACCTTATCGGTGCTGTCCCTGTTCTAGGTAGCGGCAACGTTGCTGTCCCAGGGCACGTTAACGTTCCCGGTACGATCACTGGAAACATAAACGTTTCCGCTGCGTTCCCTGGGTGTATTACTGGAATCGCTGCCTACCTGGGCACGGTACCGGTGACAGTGCAATCATTGGTCAAGGTACCTGTGACGCTGCGTTCCCTGAGCACGGTACCATAAATGTTTCGGCCCTGGGCACGCGTACGGATACCGCTGCGATCCCTGGGTCCGGTACCGGTGAGGCTGCGTTCCTGGTTCCATTACCGATGACGCTGTTTCCGTGGGTACGTTAACGTTACCGTCGGTTTCCGTGTGTACGGAACCGAAACCGGTACGTTCCCTGGGTACAATACCGTCGCCGTTTCGAACCCTAGGCACGGTACTGGTACCGGTGCGTTTCCTTGGGACGGTACCAGTACCGGTGCCTTCCGTAGGCACGATAACGGCGCCATGAGGTCCCTGCGCACGGCTTCCGGTACCGGTCCTTTCCCTGGCCACAATAACGCATACGCTGCGGTCCCTGGATACGGTACCGATTCCGCTGCAATCCTTGGGAGTGGTAGCGTTCCCGGTGCGTTCGCTGTCTCGGATTTGATACCGGTGAGTTCTCTGGAAACGGTTGTTTTTCCGGTGCGTTCCCAGGGCACGTTAGCGTTTCCCGTGCTGTCTGTGGGCACGTTAACGTTGCCGGTGTTGTCCCTAAGCAAGTTACCGATACCGGTGAGTTTTCTAGGAATAGTACCGCTAACGCTTTGTTGTCTGAGCACGGCAACTGTGACGCTGCGATCCCTGGGATCAATAGAGCTTACAGATGAGATCCTGGGTACGTTGCCTGTACCGCAGTGTTCCCTGGGCACGATACCGGTACCGGTGTGTTCCGTGGGCACGTTACGGTTCCAGGTGCACTCCGTGTGCAAATTACAGGCGTAGTTGCCCTCTCTTGGTAAGGTACCGTTGCCGCTGCTTTCCACTGGCTCGGTGCTGTTACCGCTGGGATCCTTGGCGCGGTACCAGTGTTTCTGCGGTACCTGGTTACGGTAACATTGACGCTGCGGTTCTTGGGCACGGTACATGAGTGTTCCCCGGGCACGTTATCGTTGCCGCTTCGGTCCATGGCCACAGTAACGGTAAAGATGTGGTACCTGGGTACGTTACCGTAAACGGTGAGGTCCCTGGGAACATTACCGGTTGTGGTAACCGTAACGTTGCCCTGCGTTCCCTTGGCACTTTACAGTTGCCGGTGCAGTCTATGGGTACGGTACCGGTGCCGCTTGGCTCCATGGGCATCTTACAGCTACCAATGAGTTCCCAGGACATGGTTATAAATCCGCCGCGTTCCCAGAACACGTAACCTTTACGGGAGCATTCCCTGGACATTTTAAAGTTGACGCGGCGATCCGTGGATAAGGTAGTGCTTCCGCTGAGTTTCCTGGTCACGGTAACGTTGCAGCTGCTGTTTGTTGGCACGACCCCGAACCCCAGTGGTCCCTTACCACACTATCGGTACCGGTGCGGTCCCTGGGCAGAGTGCCGGTAACTTTACGTTCCCTAGGGACAATACCGTTGCCGGTGCGGCCCCTGGTCACGGTACTGGTGTTGTTGCGTTCCGTGGGGACGGTTCCTGTTCCGGAATGTTCCCTGGGCACGTTACCGGTAACGCTGCTGTCCCTGGGCACGCTACCAATAACGTTGCATTTCGTGTTCACGGAACCGTTAACGCTGCGTCCCTGTGAATGGTAACGTTATCGGTGCAATCCCTTTTCACGTTACCGGTGCCGCTGCTCTCCTTGGGCACGGTACAGGTACAGCTGTGTTCCCTGGGCACGGAAACTTGCGGGCTGCGTTCCCTGTGCAGGGTACCGTTACCGGTGTGCCTCTGTGAACGTTAGGGGTGCCGAAGCGATCCCTGGGCGCATTAAGTTTAACGATATTACGCCTTGGCACGGTTTCGGTGCCGTTGAATTCCCTGGGCTCGGTAGCGGTACCAGTGCGTTCCCTGGGCTAGTTGCCGGTGACGTTGCAGTCCCGGTGCCCGATTCCGTATATTGTGCGATCCCTGGGCACGTTTCCTTTGCCGCTGCTTTCCATGGGCACGGTACCGGTGCCGCTGCAGTCCCTGAGGACAGTAACGTTCATGCTGCGACCCTGAGAATGTTACCGTTTCCGCTGCGAACCGTGGGCACTTTAGCGGTAACGGTGGGTTCGTTTGACTCTTTACCAATGCCGCTGCGGTCCCTCGGCTCGTTACCGTAGTCTCTGCGATCCGTGGACTAAGAAACGTTAACATTGCGGTCCCTAGGAATGGTTCCGTTGCCGGTGCCGCAACGATCCCTGCGCATGGCAAAGTTACCGATGCGTTCCGTGGGCACGGGACACCTGACGCTGCGGTCCCTGAGCAAGTTACCGTTGCCGCTGTGTTTCCAGCTGCAAGGTACCGGTAACGCTCAATCTCTGGGCACGTTAACGTTACCAGTGCTTTCCGTGGGCATAGTACTGGTGCTGCTGTTTTCACTGGGCACGGTACTGGCACCTGTGCGATCCGTGGGAACAGTAAATTTGCCGCTGCGGTCCCTGCGATTGGTAAACTTATCGGTGTGATCCCTGGGCTAGTTAGCGGTGCCGCTGTTGTCCCTGCACACGGTACCTGTGTCGGCAATTTCCCTGGGCTCATTACCGATGCCGCTTCATTCCCTAGGCACGGGCCTGTTACCCGTGCGTACAATGGTTTAGTTACCGATATCGATGATGACCCTGGACACGCTAACAGTGCCGCCGATGTCCCTGTGCATGGATCCCGTTAACTGTACATTCACTGGGCACAGTACCGTTGACGCTGTGGAGCCTCAGTACGGTACCTGAAACGCTACGTTCCCTGGGCATGCTACCGGTTCCGTTGCGTTTCCTGGGCACGGTACCGTTACCTGTGGGGTTTATTGGCACGGTAGATTTGCCTGTTCAGTCCCAGGGCACGATAAATTTACGGTGCGGTGCCTGGGCATGTAACAGTTGTCGGTCCCTAGGCACGATACCGGTGCTAGTGCGTTCTCTGCTCACATTACCGGGAACGCCGCGTTCCTTGGGCATGCTACCGTTAGCGCTGCGGTCCCTGGCACGTTACCGTTGCCGCTGCGTTATATGAGAAAGATTTCGGTGCCGCTGCGTTCCCTGTGTACAGTACCTGTAACGGTTTGTACCCTGGGGACGATACATTTGCCGCCGCGTTCCCTGGAAACGGTACCGTTGCCTCTGCGGTCCTTGGGTACGGTACCGATACCGCTGAATTCCCCGGGCTCCGTACCTGTATCGCGCGTTTCCTGGGTTGGTACCGATAACGTTGCGGTCCCTGAGCATGTTACAGGTGCCGATACGGCCATTGTAACCTTACCGATGCTTTCCCTTGGCACGGTACTTTTGGCCGTGCGGTGACTGGTTTCCATATATGTGTCGGTGTAGTCCTGGGCACAGTACCGGTGCCGCTGCAGTCCCTGTATATGATACCGTTAACGGTGCGGACCCTGAGCACGGTAACGGTGCCGCTGCGTTCCCTGGGCAAAATACCGGTGACGGTGCTTTATCTGGACACGGTACCGATTCCCCTGCGTTCCCTGGGAACGGTACCGTTAACGCAGCGTTCCCTGGACACGATACCGGTTCCGGTGTAATCCCAGGGCACGATACGGTATCGGTGATTTCCCTGGGCACGGAACCGTTGCCGTTGCGTTCCGTTTTCAAGTCAACGGTAACATTGCGGTACCTGGGTATGGTACCGAAGCCGTTTCGTTACATGAGCAAGGTACCGGTACCGGTACGTTTCCTGGGAATGTTACCGTTACCGCTACCGTCTCTGGGCACTGTGCCGATGCCTCTGATTTCCTTGTGCACGTTAACGTTGCCGCTGCTTTCCCTGGGCACGGAAATGGTAAGGTTGCGGTCCCTGGTCATGATACATGTGCCGCTGGGTTCACTGCGCACGGTAACGGTAAATTTGCATTTCATGGTCATGGTAAAGTTAACGCTACCGGCCCTGGGTACGGGATCTACACCCCTGAGAACCTTGGGCGCTTTATCGATTGCCGCTCCCGTCCCTCGGCACGGTAACGGTTCCGCTGCTGTCCTGCGAATGTTACCGAAAGGAGCTGATGTCCCTGGGCAGTGTACCGTTAACCCTGCGGACCCTGGGCACTGTACCGTTGCAGCTGCGTTCCCTGGGCACGTTACCGGTAACACGGGATCCTTGGGCTAGTTACCGTTGCCGTTGCAGTCTCAGGGACACCTTAACTTTACCGCTCCAAACTCTGGGCCCGATAACTTTACCGGTGCGGTCCGAGGGCACGGTAGGAGTGCCGCTGCGGTCACTGGGCACGGTAATGATACCGGTGCGTTCAGTGGACCCCGTACCGTTGCCGCTGCGACCCCCGAAAATGGTATCCTTATCGGTGTCTTCCCGCGTTTAGGTAGCGCTACCGCTCTTTCCCTGAGAACGGTAACTGTATCATTGCTGCCGCTGGACACGGTACCGTAACGGCTTCAGTCCCTGGGCAACTTGCTTTAAACGCTGTGGTCCCTGGGCACAATATCGTTGACGATCTTGTCCCTGGGCCCGGTACCGTTGACGCTGCGTTTCCTGGGCACTATACAGGTACCGTTCTGATTCCTGTGCACGGTTCCGGTACACGCACTGGTGTGTTCCCTGGCTACGGTACGGGTACCGGTGCTGCCCATGTGCATGTAAAGGGTGCCGTCGTGGTCTCTGTGCACGGTACCGTTTATGGCCCGTTGCATGGGCAAAATTAATTTGCCGCTGCCGTCTCTAGGCACGGTACTGTAACCGGTGTGTTCCCTGGCTACGGTTCCGTTACCAGTGCTTTCCCTGAGCACGGTAACATTGCCGTCGTGGTCCCTGTGCACGGGTCTCTCTACCCAACGTTTCCCTGGGTACATTAACATTGTCTCTGCGGTCTCTGAGTACGGTACCGGTAAGGCTGCAGTCCCTGGGCACGGCACAATTACCGGTACGTAGTCTGGGCACGGTAGAGTTGCCGGTGCGGTCCCAGGGAACGATAACTTTTCCGGTGTTGTCCTTGGGTACGTTACCGTTGCCGGTGCGGTCGCTGGGCACGTTACCGGTAACGCTGAGTTCCCTGGGCATGGTAACGGTATCGCCTCTATCCCTGGGCACGGTACCGGTGCCGCTGTTTTCCCGGACACGATTCTCGTAATAGTGGGATCCTGGGCATATTACCGGTGTTTCTACGGTCCCCGTCAAAGTAATGTTGCCGCTGCATCCCCTGGGCACGATAGCGGCACCTGTGCGTTCCCCGGGTTCGTTATCGTTGCCGGCGCGGTCTATGGTCACGGTCCCGGTACAGGTGTGTTACATGGGCTCAGTACCGTTACCGGTGTGGTCCCTGGGCACAGTACCGTTGGCGGTACGCTCCAAGGGCATGGTACTAGTAACGGTACAGAGCCTGGTCAAAGTAACTTTGCTCCTGAGGTACCTAGGCCCATTGGAGTTGCTGGGGCGTTCTCAGCTCACGTTACCTGTGCCGCTGCATTCCCTTGGCACATTAACTTTAACAATAGGATGCCTGGGCTCGGTACCGGTGCCGCTGGGTCCCTGGACACGGTATCGATAACCTTGCGGTCCCTGGGCAATTTGCCGTTGGCGCTGCGATCCCTGTGCTCGGATCGGTAACCTTTGTGGTCCTTGAGCACGGTTTCTCTGCCGATGTGGTCCCTGGGCACGTTACCGGTGCCGCTGCGTTCCTTGTACCGGTACCGATGCGAGCCCTCAGCCCGGTAGCGATAACGGTGCGGACCCTGGACACGTTACCAATTCCGCTGCGATCCATGGGTTCGTTACCGTTGCCTCTGCGGTCCGTGGACAAAGAACCGATACCATTGTTTCCATGGGCACAGTACCTGTGCCGCTGCTATCCCTGAGCACGGCACTGGTAACAATGGGTTCTCTGGGCACGGGTCCGGTCCCGCTTCTTTCCCTGGGAACTTTAACGTTACCGGTGCGGTTCCTTGTCACGGTACCTGCGCCGGTGCAGTTCCTTGGGCTCCGTATATTTGTCGGTGCCGTCGTGGGCACTGTTCAGTTGCCAGTGCAGTCCCTGAGCATAGTAACTTTACCGGTGTGGTCTCACGGCACGGCACTGTTATTTTCCCTGTGTAATGTAATGTTTCAGGTGCGTTCCGTGTGCAAGACAACGGTAACGTTGCTGTCCCTGGGCATGGTACCGGAGCCGTTGGGTTCCCTGAGCACGGTACCGGTAGCGGTGAGTTTTCTGGGCATGTTACACGTACCGCTGCATTCCCTGGGCAAATTACCTGTGCCTCTGATTTCCCTGCGAACGCTAACGTTGCCGCTGCCTTCCCTGGGCACGGCAAAGTTACTATTGCGCTCCCTGCGCATGGTATAATTGCCGAGGTGTTCACTGGGCACGGTACCGGTAACGGTGAATTTCCTGGGTATGGTACCGTTACCGCTGCCGTCCCTGTGTGAACCTGCAATCCTTGGTAGCAGTACCGGTCACCGCTGCGTTCTCTGGGCACGGTAACGGTTCCGCTGCTTTCCTGTGAACGGTACTGAAGCGCCTGTGGTCCCTGGGGCGGGTACCGTTACCGTTGCGATCCCTGGGCCCGGACACGTTGCAGCTGTGTTCCCTGGGCACGTTACCGGTACCACGGTGTTCTTTGTACAGGTTTCCGATACCGCTGCGTTCCTTGGAACTTTACCGGTGCCGGTGTGGTCGCAGGGCGCGATACCGGTTCCAGGTGTTCCCTGGGCACGGTAATGTTGCGGGTGCGACCGTTTACACGTTACCGGAGGCGGTAAGATCTCTGGGCACAGTATCTATATCGCTGTGTTCCCTGTGTACAGTACCAGTAACGTTGTATTCCTGGGCACGGCACCGTTGCCGCTGCGGTCCTAGGGTCACGTTGACATTCCCTCAGCGATCTCTGGGCACGATACCGTTACCGGTGTGTTCCGAGGTCATGGTAGCAGTGCCGATGCGGTCACTGGGCACGCTAAATTTACCCGTGCGTTCCGTGGGCACGGTACCGGTGCCACCGCGATCCCTGGGCACGGTAACTATATCGGTTCGGTCCTGGTTTAGGAAGCGTTGCAGCTGGTACCCTGAGCACGTTACCCGTGACGGTACGATCCTGGGCACTTTACCAGTTCCGCTGCCGTACCTCGGCACGTTACCGTAAAGGCTGATTTCCTTTGGCACGGTAACGGTGAAGTTGCGGTCACTGGGCACGTTACATGTGCCACGGATGTCACTGGGCGCGACACCGTAAACTCATCGGTCCCTGGAGAAGGAAGTACCATTGACGCTGCGGTCCCTCGAGACATTACCGTTACCGCTTAGATCCCTGGGTACGGTAACGATGATGCTGCGTTTCCTGGGAACTTTAGAGTTGAAACTGCGGTTCATGGGAACGGTACCTGTTCCGGTAGCGGTGTGATCCCTAGCTACGGTACCGGTACCGGTGCTGCCCATGTGCATGGTAACGGTTCCATCGTTGTCCCTGTGCACGGTACCGGTACCGGTCCCTTCCCTTGGCAGAGTACCATTGCCGATACGGGCCCTAGACACGATAAACTTACCGGTACGTTTCCTAGCTACTGTACCGTTTCCGGTGCCTGGCCAAGGTAATTTTGTCGTCGAGTTCCCTGTGCACGGGACGCTGTACAGGTCCTTTCCCTCAGCGCATTAACATTGCCGCTGCGGTCCCTGACTACGGTACCGGTACCGCTGCGGTCCCTGGGCAGGGTACCATTAACGTTGCGTTCCCTGGTCACGGTAACGTTACCGATGCGTTCCCTGGGCACGGTTGAGTTGCCGGTGCATTCCGAAGGAAAGATAACCGTTTCAGTACGTTCCCTGTTTATGTTACGGTGACGCTGCATTTCCTGGGCATGGTACCGGTACCACTGATGTCCCTGGGAACGGTTCGGTTTGCGCTAATTTACCTCATCACAGTACCGATGCTGCTGCGTTCCCTGGGCAAGGTACCGATAGCGGTTCGTTCCCTGGGGACGGTAAATTTGACTCCTCGGTCCGTGGGTACGTTACCGTTGACGCTGCAATCCCTTGTGTACCGTACAAATATCCCTGAATTACCGAGTCACGTTATGCGTAACGCTTGGTTCCGGTGCAAGGTACCGCCGCAGCTGCGATCCCTGGCCACGGTAACGTTGCCGCTGCCGTCCCTGACAACATTTTGGAACCTGTACCTTTTTTGGGCACGGTACACTTGACTCTGCGTTCCCTTGTTACGGTAACGTGATCGCCGACTTCCCTGAGCACGGTACCTTTCCGGTGTGTTCCCTAGCAGGTTAACGATACCGTTGCGATCCGTGGGTACGGTACCGTTTTCGGTGATTTCCCTGGGCACGGTACCGTTACCGGTGCGACCCTGAGCACATTAAATGTGCCGGTGAGTTACCTGAGACCCGTATGTTTGTCGCAACGGTCCTGGGCACGGTACCGGTGCCGCTGCGTCCCCTGTGCATGGTATCGGAACCGGTGCGGTCCCCGAGGTCTGCACCGCTTTCGTTGCGGTCCCTGGGAATGGTACTCGTCCCGGTGCGTTTCCTGGGCCCGGTACCAAAACCGCTGCGTTCCCTGTACACGATAGATATCCCACTGCGATCCCCGGAATACGATCTGTTTACATTGCGTTACTTCGCACGGTACCGGTGCTACTGTTGTCTCTGGGCTAGGCACCAGTAACGCTGCGGTCCCTGCGCACGGTACCGTTACCGCTGCGTTCTCTGGGCACGATACACTGTACTATTGGTCCGTGGTCAACTGTGCGAGTCTTATGTTACTGTGCGAGTCTTATGTACTGGGTGCGGAAGAAATTTGAAATCAGGTATTCAATGCGAACTGTGTGAGCGATGGTATCACTATAGTTGTGGAAATGTGAAGGCGCAAACAGCGGAGAGAGAAAATTGGTGCTGTGATAAGTATAGAACGGAAAAGTTGAGAGTGCTACAAGAAAAACTACAAAACGCGCTGAGATAGATTGACGAGCTGAAGGTTAGAAATAGGGAGCTGGAAGTAAAGTTACAAATGGCGGGATCTGGGGAGAAAGGCTTAAAGCCTACAAATCAAAAGGTTAAGTGTATGGTTGTCGGAGACTCACTA
>Ga0136643_10017812_pt1 | contig 10700 bp, 6 predicted proteins | sample TergutLab28metaG_FD_96883 | JGI IMG/M metagenome (GOLD analysis project Ga0136643, IMG submission 96883) | Labiotermes labralis P1 segment gut microbial communities from Petit-Saut dam, French Guiana - Lab288 P1 (version 3) (version 3) | ecosystem: Host-associated > Arthropoda: Insects >... | reverse complement strand
TTTTTTCTTTTGTAGTTTTTTTTTATTTTATGATTTATTAAAATTTTGGAGGAGTCAAGCCATTTTTGTTTCCCCACAACCCTAAATTTTTTTCCTGTCCCTGGCAAAACCCAGGCTTTTCTTTTTTTTTTTTTTTTTGTAAGCATTTGAAACGACTGGAATTCTGTAACGTGACCGGCAGGGTTTGAGTAGGTTATGGTATATTTCAGTTTTTTCCTTCACACATAGAGACACATTTGTCTGCTTGCTTTTGGAGGAGAGACCGATCAGGCTGACATCTGACGGATGTGTTCTTCTGATCTGTAGTGAGTGCTTGTTATTAGTGGTTGGCAACCTAAGATTGTCACAAAATATCTGAATTTAAAGCTACCGCTCGGGTGATAAATTGAGAAATTACCCTCCAACATCTGGCGTTAGGACAAAACTTAACAAAAGTAAAGTTAAAGTTCACCCTAAAAGAGGCTACGAAGATCCAGAAGGGGAGTAGAGGTATAGCTCTACTCTTTCCTTAACCTCGGCACTAGATGAGGGTGAGGTGGTGAACGCCACGCCCTGGCCAATTTACCCCCAGGAAAGATCCGGTACTCATTGTATAGGAGGCTGGGTGGGTCACAGGGCCAGTCTGGAAAGATGCGGAAAGTCTCGCCCCCACCGTCCAGCCCGTAGCGAGTCGCCATACCGACTGAGCTATCCCGGCCTTACCAATAATCTGTGTTACGATGCCCAATTCAGTACAAGACCATTACGTTCAATGCGGCGATCCTGGTGATTGCTGTCTGTGATTGTGATTTGAGGAAATTCAGGTATTAGATTCGCCTTACAGACAGACGAATGCATACGGTGTCACCTCTCAGAAAACAGCAATTTTTTTTCTAGTCCCTAGTTGATTCTAAAGATAGTAAATGCGTCACTACAAATAAAGACTTTATCTTTACTTTGTGAAAATAAATGAATAATTATTGTGAATATTCGTAATGGCTGGAATGTTACCTAGTGTCGACTATTCACCAGTACACACGGCGTCACTTTCCAGAAGACGTGAATTTTAGGTCACACCGCAGTAGGTGACCTCAGATCTCACGTTCCTTACCCTGTCGTACAAGAGTCCTCCATTGCTGTCTACCCTGAGCATGAATCCAATAAAATTTCTCATAATATTTTATTGTAATTCCGTTTAATGTTATCCTCCTGTGTACGACGGTTAGGTTTCACGTACACTCTCTTCCCATTAGGTTGTCCAGTACACATTCTCTATACGAATGTTACATTCTCCACGAAACAACACGTGATATATAAATTGGGCTAAGTCTCGGTTTCCGATCACACAAATACTTGAAAAAACTGTGGAGTTAGGCAAAAGATCCCTCTTTTTTCTCTCCCCTTAACCCAACCTCATCCATGTAGAAGATCATCAACAAATTTTGTACCCCTAAAGACAAAGGGGATGAATGCTTTACATTCTACAGGACTGTACTCCACCCTGTTCTGTATTGTACGTGGCTGTACTCCACCCTGTTTCAGTTTCCGTCCTAGTTACCAAAGACAATAGTTCGATGAAGTAGCTGTAGGTCGGGGGTATGGGAGGAGGGAGGGACACTAAGGGCTGTGCTAATGGCTTGCCATGGAGCAAACAGTAGCATATATCAGCTTCATATTCTTGTGTCAACTAAATAATCCGTACTAGCCGTTCCAAATATATTAACCAAAGTAAGTCTGTCATGGCTGTGAACGTTACCTTCATCTAGATCGTGATGCCGTAAAGTCTGGCAGCTAGCTACCAACATTTCGGAGAGAAAAACCGTGTCATTGGTTAGGGGAGAAGTATAGGTAGCACAGAAAAGCAAGGTTCAGATAAAGGGAGAGGAGAAAATGGCGAACTCCATGACAGAGCTTTTAGGAGATATTCGTGTGTAGAAAAGACAGTAGAGAAGGCAGTACGAGAATGTCTTAAGAAAAAGAGGTGTGGGTTAAAACAGATCAAGAATTCACAGAGAGGAGGAAACACGACACTTACCACTCTGTATGAATATAGGGGCAGTTGCTTCCTACGAAATATTTGTAAATACTTACTAGACTATACTAGACTACACGGCTTCAAAAACCAAATCATTCTTTCTCAGTGTACGAAGAGAAATGTAATGGAAGGGAAAATCACGGTAGAAGCAGGAGACACTATTTTGGACAGGGGGCAGAAAGTGCAAAAATCTGTGACAACGTTCTCAGCCTTCTCCTGCTCGTCCTTGTGATAGACGTAACGTAAACTTCAAGACGTTAGAATGATGAAATACGGTGGTTGGAATTTTGGGCTGCGGAATTTTAATTTACTAGTTATAGATAAAATGTGTAAATTAGAAAATATTCCGTTGGTGTTTTAGAGTAACGGGAGCGATAAATGAAAGTCATCTGGTTCACATACCTATATATATATATACAAATACATACACACACACACATTTCGTACCTCACAAAAAACACAATCTATGTTCATTACAAAAACCAACCAAATAATGTTGTCAAGAAATAAATACGATGTGTTGGTAAAGTACAGATTTTCAGCAGGGGTAACATATATTTACCACAGGGCTTTAAATGGTAAGTATTTTTTCCGCTTATTGACAGGTGACTAGGAACAACCGGAATTTGGCTGAATGGGGAGTGATGGGTATCATGTCGCAGTTTATAACTTTCTTATAACGAGAGGGAACAACGCACGGACTTGCGCTACGGAACTCTGCCGACAAGAGGGTAGCATACCTACTTCATAATCGGGAGGTCGAAATTTCAAATATTGGACCCGTGTAGCGAGAGTTAAAAAAATATTTTCGTTTTTTTTTGTCAGTTCCCTCATTTACATGTTCTCGTAGTGGTTTTAATTCAGGTCCCGCCGGCATTCATATAGCGCCACAGTAGATTGTTGGGGCAGTCCACTGCAGACGTTCCATGACTGATGCAATGCCACCATAAGTATCTTCAGAATCACGCCATTTTAGAGAAGGAATGAGAATGATTTAAAGTTTTTTAGAAGCGCGATAAATTTTTACCTTGCGAGAATAAAGGTGCCGCGAGATGAAAGTGGCGGAAGAATGCTGCTGGGCGATAACACAAGCGCTGGGGATGTTGTGTTGCAGTCGATCAGGTTCCAAGTGTGCTGCAGTATGGATTTAAACTGGACTCAGTTGTATACATTCATGGGTTGCTTAACTACAGGGATACATTAAGCGATTTCGTCGTGGTGCGAACGTCATAGTGTGTACTTGCACAAAACTAGATAGTATAGCCTACTACACAACACCTAGGCTATATGGTATAGCCTATTGCTCCTAGGCTACAAACCTGTACTGCATGTTACTGTACTGAGTACAATAAGCGGTTGTTAACACAATGGTATTATAATATTACAATATTATATCTTGTATCTTGTATCGTGCACTGTGGTTGTTTTAACTTGTTTTGTAATGTGCGGGTGAATGTATATGGGGGTGTTTTGGTAATATGTGTACTTGTATTTACTGTGTTTTTATTGTTTGTGCTGTGTTTTTGTATTGGTTCGTTTATGTATAATTATTCTTATTTGTTTTGTCTATACTAGTGGAAGGACTGCTACCACCGAGTGAAAACTCAATTGTAGTAAGTAAGTAAGTAATTAAGTGAGTGAGTGAGTAATAATAATAATAATAATGTGATCTTATGTGACCACCGTCTTATATGAAGTCCGTCGTTGACCGAAACGTCGTTATGAGGCGCATGACTGTATACTGTACATATCCGTAGCTGATAATGTATTTGTTCAGTTGGGATTTGCGCAAAAGTCGATTAGCGCTGGACTTTTCTGAACGTAATTACAGCGTGAATCTCTATATGCATGTAAGATTTCTTTCGATATTACTGACAGATTTTGTTTACCGGACAGTCTGGAGCTCTTCACTACCCGCTGCCGAAGCGCATTGGACTGTGTGTATATTCTACTTGTTGCGGATACCACATGTCCGTCATGTTGCATACACTGAGCATGTTTGCCGTTCTTTTTCATGCAGTAATCCTGTGTGATTTTATTCTCATCTGTCCTACAAATTTCTGCGATAGGACATATCCAGACGGCTCACAAATTCAGCAGCCCCACTGTGTGCACTTCAATAAAGGGAATACATCCATGTGAAGTTTATAAATAAATAAACAGCCATGCTTTGAAGTAATGCAAACACGTTTGTGATTTCTATACAGCTTTCCCTGCAGATAGGTTTGATAAATGACACAACATGGCGTCTCTTGGGAGGAAAACAAATCCAAACATTCAGAAACAAAGACAAAACAGTAGCGCTGACAAAACGTGAAACGGTGGATCACAATAGTGCTCATGACTATGAAAATTAATTGGCATGTCTGTTACGTCATGAACTGCAGTTAGTTAAATTTCTATTACAGAGAAGCAGTAAGCGGAGTTTTGTGCCCGACAAGTGCGTTTGTAGTGCAAGCATGGAATTGCGAATAATAGCGTAGTATTTGAACGTTCGTAAGCCATAAATACACAGGCGAGTATTGTAATGCTATTTACGACGTCCTACCTGCGTACAGCTGCAATGTATAAGACTGGAAATGGTGAACTCCTTGAATTTAGTAGACGCATTTTGCGAGAGTTCCTTTATTTCATAAATATCTTCTTGTTTCGCGGTACACACTAAATATGTTTTGATTGACGTCCGTCAGAAAAGTAACAATCATGCTGTCACTAATTTAACTGAATGTTCCGAAGAACAAAACTTCAAGAATAACTTTTACTGTATTTTTTCAGTGCGACATGTTTCGGCCTATCTTCTGGCCTTCTGATTTTCAGTTGCATGAATAGAACTCTTAGGTAGAGGCCTCTCCTCTACATCTGATGTACAATGTCCATTAATGGAATGTTATCTACAATAATGGAGTGATAACGAAGTGATTAAAGTTAATTAGTACAATATTTTATAAATATTTTATGTCGTGCGTCCTGTCAACCTTACCTAATCAGTAAATAGAATAATAGCTACTTCTTTAAGGTGTGATATTCGAACATATAATTCATTTGGTTTAATAAAACACAGCGGGATAAAGGCACTTCAGGTGAAGCTTGCTTTCACTGATTTTTTCTCAAAACTTGCCATTGGTGAACGCCCTTGTTTTTGGGCTTCTCACACTGAATTTAACCAAAACTCGACAACGAAAGTTTGTCATCCTTTAGACACCGTGGGTTCTATATATATATATATATCACGGTTGTACTGCTCCCCTCAGCAGCCGCATTTTATGTATTTAGGCGACAAATATATTTGTTCCGCTTTATTTCTCCACAAAAAGCCATATGTTTCATGAGGTTTTCTATTTCGGTTCATACAGTATTCACATTTTACATAAATGGCCTACTGAAATTTAAATGCTCAGCTCCGAGGCAAAAGGGGAAAAGTACGGGACGAAATTCACATGCGGTATGTCAGTAGGTACAGTGCGACTTTCACTGCACCGATTAAAAATATTCTCAAATCCCTGGGAAGGTTTTGTGCATAAATCTCCTCCACTCGAAGCATGCCTCCATAGAAGAAAAATATAGACGAATGCAGTAAGTAATTGTTCTTAATAAATAAATAAGGTTTTTATGTCGAGACACATACCGTGAGCTATACACAAACCGGTTGAAAAATACAGGGTAATTCATAAGTTCCTCCGGAACTTCCGAAATCGGCTGCGCAACAACCAAGACAGACTTAGTATGAAGGAGCATATCAATAGGTAGAGAATCTCTCCAAGTTTTCTTGTGTACTAGGCGCCTTGGCGTACTTGTAGGTTTCACCCCTAGGGGGCAGTCGTGACAAAACATGGCGTGGACAGGGAATAAGAAAGCGTTCTGTCTCTTGGGATTTGCTAAAACTGAGTCAATTATGACGGCGCAACGGAGGTTTCGGACCATGTATCACTCAGAACCACCCACGGGCAAAACAATTCGTGAGTGGTACATGAAATTCCAGCAGAATGGCTTCCTGTGCGCTGCGAAACGAACAGGCCGGAGCCATCGGCCGAGACTGTCGAGCGTGTGCGAGAAACGTTTGTTACGAGCCCTCAGAAGTCAATACATCGCGCGAGCCGGGAATTGCAGATGTATCAGTCAACTGTCTGGCGCATTCTGCGCAAACGTCTTTGCGTGAGAAGATACCGGCTGCAGCCTGTAAGGTAGGGCAGAAACTTGGAATGACTCTCCATCTGTTGACATGCTCCCCTTCGGCGTGACCATCCCGGTTACTGTCCCGCAGAGGTCGGAAATCCCGGAGGGACTTATGAAATACCCTGTATACAGAATACGGTGAAACATTCACTGCCCTAACTAGAGCATGTCCTTGCTAAGCTGACTTTTTCAAAACTTGAAATCTATTTTTAAAAAAGTAAGAGTTCTAGGATACCGCTTGTACGGAATTTTGTTCAAATTTGGCGAAGAGTGTGTAAAGTACACCTTCATTCTTGTCCGTAGGGAATTATGGCTTTGACTGTAGCAACTTCGAGGAGACTGCTGCTTGTTTGGTTGCCTGACACTTAGTCAAAGAGTTTAGGCGCTGCTACTAAGCTTCGCATAGATAAGAAGTAAGCAGTTAGACAATCAAAACATCTTTATGAAATGATCATAAACTCAGCTACTACGTACATGTTTCGACCTATGGGATCATCATCAGGACGATATCTGAAATATACTAAAGAAGTACACACGTCATGTTATGGAAGTGAGAACTCATTTCTTACAAATTATGTAACAATCTAGTTTTTGTATGTTCAGTTCAGAGTTAAAATTTTGTAGCAATAGCTATTAAAATTAAAAATTAATATTTAAAAATCTTTTAAATTTTAGAAGTGGCATGTGTCGTTATTTGACTGTATGAAGTTTTACTGGCAGAAGTCGTATGGAGATTTCATATGCAGTGAAACGTAGGATGTAAAGGTCACGTTGTGTTTTGATGGTCTGTCAGTTTTGTTCTTGTATTTATCTAACAAATCTGGATGCGTAAGTTTAAAATAAACTTTGTATTGTTCGACCCGCGCACTGTCGGCAGCCAGTTCGCAGCATTTAACCAACAAAATGCACAAAATTGCTCCTTACATGTTTATATTTGAATATCATACTGACTATTCGTACATGTTTCGATTCACAAAGGAACTTCTTCAGGGAATCAAAACAAAGCGAAACAACTTTCGTTAATTTTGATGTTTTGCTGACCGTGCATCTCAGTATATTTATCTTAGTAATTAACCAGTTTGATACATAAGCATTTGTTTTTCAATAAGTTTATTTCATGCCTCTACATGTTTCGAGCACATGTGCTCATCATCAGGAGGTCAAAATTGTATTAGACAGTCTCTGGTATCATCACACCTATAGGTGTGATGATACCAGAGGCTTATTAAAAAACAAAATTTTGTGCATCAAGTTGGTTAATTACTAAGATAAATAAACTTTAGTTAAGTAAGTAGGCTGCTTTCAAGTTATGGTATATCAAGGTTCAGTAAGATAATACAACTGTTCTACAAAGAACTGCTAATATTTTAAACATTTCCCTCTTTTACACTATGTCAACCGCGTATAAGAGTGGCTAATTTGTTTTTATGCTGTTTCGCTTTGCTTTCGTTCCCTCTTGATGGTACCTTGTGGACCGAAATGTGTAGGAATATTCTTTGTGATGTTATAATGTAAGTATCTAAGGAAAAAATCGTACATTTTTTTTTGGTTGAGCGTTGCAAATTGGAGCTAAGTTGCACGTGGCTAGGCAGACAGACGTGGCGCCCACTTGGACATTCTATTTGACGTAGTAAAGAACAGCTACAAGTCACTTCACTCATAGTAATTAATTAATAATCTCTAACGTAAAATCTTCTATTGCATCCCTTTTTCTTAGTCCTCGTCCCTTGTTGCCAGAGGACAGGATACCTGCGACGTCATCACTAGGCAACTGAAGCCGATTCGTGCATGAACCGAGCAGAGGTTATTTGCAAATATGGCGGCCAAGTGCCAAGAGAACAAATTGTTTCGGAAAGTGCACACTTCAACCATACGTGTCTAAGTGACTGTGTTGTACTCAGTAGTCTGATGTCTGCAATTCAGGTGTCGCAAACTACAGTTAAAATAGAAATATGTAAGCGAATTTTTGATTTGCAAGTTTTGTATCAAGGCGCTCTAAAATAGAAATAGACAGGATCAGTATTAGAACAAGTGAAATTGAATTATTTGGGATGCTAATTGAGTTTAGACGGTGAACCGGATTTTGACAAAAAATAAGCAGATTCCAAAGAATATGCGACACTACCAGAAAATATTTAAAGAAAACTTGTACAGAAGTCCAAATGAAATTTTATAAAGTTGTAGCTAGACCAGCACTACTTTATGGTAGCGAAACGTGGGCAACCACGAAGCGAGACAGGACTCGCCTAGAAGCGGCAAAGATGCGCTTACTAAGAAGTTTTAAAGGATACACAAGGCTAGACAAAAGCAGAAGCGAGATCATAAGAAAAGAATTAGAGATCCCAGGAATACAAGATGTAGGAAACAAATACAAACAAAATTGGATCAACCACTTTGAGAGAATGGATAACAACAGACTCCCGAAACACGCCCTCAACTGCAAACTTCGAGGACGAAGGGATCGGGGACGCCCCAGGAAACGATGGCAACGCGTCGATGCCGGAACGGGTCAAACGACCTAATCCATGGAGGAAGATGATGATGATGGCGATGATTATGATGATGGTATCAGTTTTCGCCTCGGGACCTGCTCTAAGTAAACCTAACAGCAAATCCTAAACGAAAGCATTTCATGCTACAAACACAGTAGCCTAAACACGAGGTTGGACAAAACTTCGTCACACAAACTTCGGTCACACGCGCGTGTGGACTTCGTATTTTTAATACATATATTGATGTGATAAATTTTGGAACGCCCTCTGTTAGTTATGAGCTGCTATGATTCTAACTTGCCCATTCTTTAAGTGCGATGTAAAAATGAAATTTGTCCCTGTCCACAGCGCGACGGGAGTACTCGGTAGAGCAGCTGGTTGAGGCACTTTGCTACAAGCCGGAATGTCGCGGGTGCGATTCCCGAGGTGGTCATTAAGATTTTGCATTCATTAAGTGCTCCCGGCCGCACTATGGCCCTTGAGTTGACTCAGCCTCTAGTAGAAATGATTATCTGGAGAATTCCGTGTGGGTAAAGGCGACAGCTGCATAGGGATAACAACATTGTTACCTTAATGTGCCGATTTTCTAGAAATTCTGGAATCCTTAACCTCCTAGAACCCCTAGTGCCTGTCCAGACCTGTAGAGGTATTGCTTTACCTTTGCCATGTCACGAAGGCACATGTCAGTAGAAGAGGTATAGCTCCACTCATTCGTAACTCCGACACTAATGGCGGTGAACGGTCAGCTTCATTTCATGGTCCCTTTACGTGCAGGGAAATAAATCATTTTCTCTTACGTCGAATACGAGGTTGGCTGGGACCCGGGTTCAACAATGACGTTGATGGGACAGAAGACTTTCTTGCCTCTGCTGGCTCCCGAACACCAGGTCATTCAGACCTTTTCGTATTCTCGTCACCGACTGCACTATTCCACCTCATTACTTCCGTGTATTGTTGTTAATTTGTATTCAAATAGTGTGGCGTTATAGTGCATAATTGTACAATAGGTAATGTTATTTGGAACTTCGTCAGAGTAACGTAATAGAGGCAATGTGTGTGTGTCTACTATTAGTACAAGATACTGTAATAATATCGTAGCTTCTAAGTCTATTTGCCGTGTCGCTCCTATACTTCAATTAGTTGATGGATTAGAGCAGAGAAAGCTGCAGATCCTCCCCTTGAATGTACCATCTAAGATGGCAGCGCTGTTGTTAGTTATCGGCGTACCTCTCCGTGTGCCCAGAAGTAAGGTCTGGGGGCGACAAATACAGCAGCAGGTGCTCCTGGTAATGTTCCATTTTATGATTTTCTATTCGTTCATATGTTACGAGAGCGCTTAAACTGAGTACGACGTACGAGGTGTGCACTGTCTTCTTTCCCCGGACTATGAGGTACTCTGTTCGAATTCCTTTCATGTCATTTTTAAATGCTATTAGCTTCGTCATTTCTGTATGTCCGCATGGAACAACTCGGCTTCCATTGGACTGATTTTCGTAAAATTTAATATTTGAGTATTTTTTGAAAATCTTTCGAGAAAATTCAAGTTTAATTAAAATCAGATAAGAAAAACTAGTAATTGATACGAAGACCAATGCACATTTACAATAATATCTCGCTCATTTCTTCTTAGAATGAGAATTTTTGCAGACAAACTTTTTTAGAGACAATCAAAACACACATTTAATGTCGAATAACTTTTTTTTTAAATCATGCCCTTTGTGAGATCATGTGGAAAAAATATCCAGGGCCGGAAACCCCACAGATGACAATGCGACGCATGCGCCTTACATGCTGGATAACGTAGGCTACAGGCACACACTCAGAATGTTTATACAATCAAACACGTCAGTCAATAACACAACAATTTTATTCATATACAATGGTATATATGTCAGGGTGACATGTTTCGACATGGTAGGTCATCCTCAGGCCCGCCAAGAATACAGATCTAAGCGTTGTTTAGGTTTTCTGCATTGTGGGATCCCAAATGCTTACAAGTTTCAATACCAAACAATTTATAA
>Ga0136643_10017811_pt1 | contig 10701 bp, 4 predicted proteins | sample TergutLab28metaG_FD_96883 | JGI IMG/M metagenome (GOLD analysis project Ga0136643, IMG submission 96883) | Labiotermes labralis P1 segment gut microbial communities from Petit-Saut dam, French Guiana - Lab288 P1 (version 3) (version 3) | ecosystem: Host-associated > Arthropoda: Insects >... | reverse complement strand
TAGCTCCTCAATTGACCTCACGAGGCTCACGAGGCTGAGTGGACCCCGTTCCAGACCCACTACTACTCAGAAAATCTGGTAGCGCCGGGGATCGAACCCGGGACCTCTGTATCTGTAGCCACTTCAACACAAATCTTAAAGAACAATAAACAAATTGCTTTGACAGATTACCCCTTGTTATGGTATATTCATATCGTTAGTAACTGTATTTGTTATACCGGAAATTGTTTGAAAGAAAGCTCTTTATTTTCTAATTTTAGCTGTCAGGCCTCCAGGCTGAGATTTGAAGGTCGAACATCGGATTATGTACGAAATCCAGAAAGTGTAAACCCTTACGTCAGTAACTGGAAAGTTTAAAATTGTTTATAAGTTTAATTAAAGTATAGTTTTTGCTCGCAGTGATGTCAGTCTGTGTCTTCGCTTATGACGTAATTCTGATCACAAGATGTCTGTAGCAGCCTGGTCAGTCGAGTGCTGTAATTGAAGCAGGAGGAGTAGCGGGCAAATTACAGCGCAGTGTATCCGCAAGCGGTTCTCTCCCCAAGGATAACCAAATTTCAAGTGTAATTATCTCCAGGTTAAAATTATGGCTTCTACTATCACTAGGTCAAATGGTTAAATAGGCTTCCTACCATGTTTCTTTGAGTATGATGGGTAGCTTTCATATGTCTGGTTCTACACCGTCATCATTGTTCAGAAGTCTTCATATTCTGCTTGTTTAGATATTAAGAGGAATTCAGTTCTAACTTCTAGCATTCAGGCCATAACAGAATCGTGGATACTAAAATTACGAACACTTTTGGAAGAATCAACTGTCAGAGTCCGTGTAAGCCACATTTTATTTGGCAGTATATGAGAAAAGTGACAATTTTGGAGGATATTAGTTACAGATATCTGTGTTATGAGGCATTGGCGGATACCAGGGGGGACAAGGAGTAATTCAGACAAAACACTCTGGAAGCTGAAGTACTTGGTAGATTGTCTGTTTATTCCAGTACTAGAAGGAGAATATTATGATTCGCACTCTGCCATAACTCAAAGAGTTACAAGGAAACTTTCCGGTGAACTGAGTCTGAATTCTTCTCACGGAGGGCATTGTACGTAAATTCAATTTACTCAAAGCAACAAGTTTAGAATAACTTGTCTTTCGAATTTTGCACGTTATCCGTTGTGCCAAAACAATAAAATAATTAAAATAAATCAACAAGCAAAAAGCAAACTGCAGGACATAATGTTCAACAACTAAATAATGTTAACTGGGATCGTCAGAACAACACTGAACTAAAAATCAGACATTTAATTACGTGTAATTAGTGCTAACGTGTAATGAGATTTGAGTTTCACATAACGAAGACTAAAAGATTAGTCTTCTGGAATGTGAAGCCGTGTAATGTAATAGAAATTTATAACTTTTTCACTGTAGCACCGTGCATATTAATTCAATTCACTTTATATTTACCAAATTATGCACTTGTATATCAGTTAATATTAATGCTAATACATTGAAATATTAAAAGATAAACTATAAAATTATTTAAAACTCCGACACGTTTCGGTTATTTTTTAAAACCATCTTCAGGGAGTCTCCTGTGCCTACTAAAGTTACTTTTTATCTGATATTACTGTTGAGGTATGATTTATGATTTTGCTTACAGACATGCTTCCAGCATACCTCAACAGTAATATCAGATAACAAGTAACTTTTAGTAGGCACAAGAGACTCCCTGAAGATGGTTTTAAAAAATAACCGAAACATGTCGGAGTTTTAAATAATTTTATGTTTTATCTTCTAATATTTTAATGCATTAGCATTAATATTAACTGATATACAAGTGCATAAGTTGGTAAAAATAAAGTGAAGAAATTTATAAGTTTTTCGGAGAAAACTGTTGTTGTCGTCTTCAAGATGGCACCTATATTTTTCTTGGAATGTGTTGGCTGCAGGTTTCTCCGACACATTATTATCTATATGTCAAAACACTTGTAATCTCTTCGCAGTTCAGATATACTGGAATGAGTTGTGTGCATGCTTACTGCTGTGCAAGTCTCGGATTGCCAGTTACGGTAACGATGCAGACGCCTTGAATGTTTTGTGACTTTGTTACATAATTTCTACTTCAAGTTAAACTGAACTAGACATTTCTCGTTTTTTCTCAAAAATGTTAATGTTGTCAACAAACGGAGAGTAACAGATGCTTATGTGGACATTGTCTGATACCTGAGAAACATACCTTCGAGCAGACAGTAAATATTGCAACATACTCTGCTTGTTGTACGGTAACGCTAATACACAACTTTCAAATATATTAAATACTTGGTACATGACTTAAGAAACTTATCTCATTTCATCTGTTCCACTTTTGAAATTCCCCGTTATGTATGGTTCTTTAAGCGCTACATTATGAAGGTTCAGGGGACACTGGAGGTATAATTCCACGTATTCTTAAACTTTTGGCGCCGGAATTATTTTTTAATTTTAGCACACACTGTATATAAAATGTGAATAATACAGGAACCAAATACATTAGAATTATGAAACAAACTGTATTTTGAAGAGAAAAAAATGGAGAGTATATAGCATGTTTAAACTATTCAGTACCTATATTTGTTGAATAAATATATAAAATGCAACTTTAGAGGTTAGCAGTGCGGTACGTCAACTATAGTTGACATTAGGCGTCTAAAGGTTAATCTTGTCACTGGATATGTGTTATTATCTACTCTCTCCGACGGCTTATTGCCAGTAGAAAGCCCCCCTCCCTTTGTCTATTGGCTTGGTGGCGGTCTAGAACTCAGAAAATATCTGCATGTGTTCGCAATGGCGTACCGAGGGGGGGGGGTGTTTGGGGTGTTCAAACCCCCCCCCCCCCGAAATTCCGAAGATCCTCCAAAATCGTGCCAAACTCAACCCGATTGTGAAAACTGTAAAAAATTGCTGAATTTAGGATGCCAACACCCCAAGATGTTCGGAAAAAAAGGCAGTAAAATTCTAAAAGTACCGCCGGTTCGCAATTCTTTTACATTAGCAATGACGAATAATTGGTTGTCATTATAAACGGTCTTAAAGTTCCAAACATTAAGAAAATTTTACTATATGAAATGAAATTTCTTTTACCAAATTACAGCTGCTTCCAGAACTCCTGACTAGGGGGCTACCGAGACCCCCGTTCTCTCTGTCCTCTGTCCTCAACTGAATTTGTTGAACCCCCCACCGAACAAAATTCTTGGGTACGCCACTGTGTTTTCGAGGTGAGAAAGTCTCAAATCATAGCTCGGTGTTTCAGCCCAGACCACAGTGCCCGTTAGCCTAATTTGTAGAAATATCAGTACAAAGAGAGAAAAATCTAACCTCAAAAACGCGCCCTCCCTATGTCTTGGTGGTTTAACGTTTTCATCTCCCACAAGACAGCAGCCGAAAGTGGAAAAGACGAAAAGAAATCAGACAGTAATTTGTATTTACAAAGGCTCCAATTGTGAACGCAGCAAACCTGAAATATTTAATTACTTAAGGCGTGTTGATTATAGATATTCAAAGAATTGAATGAGAAAGTAAAACACGTGTTTTCCGAATTGGATGTGTCACAAAAAAAGTGTTATGCTCTATGAGATTTGAGGTTCTCATTATGAAGATCAGGCCAGCGGTCTTCTGTGATGTGACTAACCGCGTTTGTGCAATTATGCGCCAATACTCCGAAACAGTCTTCAGAGTTCAAGACAGTACATGAGTCTCTGTTATTCTGAAGATGTTGGCAACACTTGGCAAAATAGTGGACCGTATTTTTCCAAACTATATCATGTCAATTCAGAAGGTAAGAATGGTGCTATTAATATTCCCGTCTCTTACGCTCGCAGTTCCTGCTTTTTGTGTCCACCACAAGAACACAAATTGAACACAAGGCAGTGATTATTTGTTACAGTAATTAGGGCTAAGAAACTGGGAGGTCAGAATGTAGTCTTCAAGTCAGAAAACAATTGTTTTAAAAAACGTTGAACTTTCTTTTTCGTCTGTACATGAGAAAGAGATTTGGGCGTCACGGAGGCAGAACTCGTACCGTGTAATTTCTTAAAAAAAAAAAAAGAAACTTTGAACATCCAGCATATGGCCCCGATATAACCCCGAGCATTTACCGTCTTTCCAACCCTGAATCAGAAACTTTACTTACTTACTTACTCCATGGTACAGAGTCCTTCTTGAGAAGCTAACTGGTTTGCAGATAGTCAAGAAATTCCCCGCATTTTACGGAACCCGAAGGTTCATTACCGCACTCACAAGCGTCCACCAACTGTCCCTATCCTGGGTCCGCCCAATCCAGTCCATATACCCACATTCTACATCCTGGAGATCCATCCTAATATTATCCACCCATCTGCGCCTAGGTCTCCCCAGTGGTCTCGTTCCCTCCGGCTTCCCCACCAAGACCCTATACACCCCTCTCTCCTCACCCATACGCGCCACATGCCCAGCCCATCTCATTCTTCTCGATTTTATCACCCGCACAATATCGGATGAGGAGTACAAATCATTAGCTTCTCGTTATGCAATCTCCTCCATTCCCCCGTCACCTCGTCCCTCCTAGACCCAAATATTATCCTCAGCACCCTATTCTCAAACACCCCCAGCTTCCTTTCCTCCCTCAATATCAGCGACCAAGCTTCACACCCATACAAAACAACAGGCAAAATTATAGTTCTATATATCTTGATCTTTAAATTTTTGAGTAGCAACCTGGAAGACAAAAGGTTCCGCACCGAATGATAGTAAACCTCAATCTGCTCTTAATTTCTTCCGCAATAGAATTTTTACTGTTAAAGTTGTTCCCAAATATTTAAACCCTTCCACCCTCTCGAAGGTACTATTATCAATCCTCACACTCTGAATTCGCCCGAAGCAGAAATTTTTTGAGACAGAAATTTAAACATAATAACTAAATGGAACCATTCATGATGTTGTGACTGAAAACACAGCAGCCAGACTTCCATCAACAGTGAGCAGAAAACTTCCTAACAAGGAAAGATAAATACGAGGATTTGTAGCTGAACAGCAGTACAATTAGTTACGACCTGTTCTTAATAAAATTTTAGGCAAACCCAATACATTGGCGGTGTCATATTCTTACGTCAAGGACTCTCGTAGACACGTATAAATATGGTATAGACCTACTTATATTTGTACAAATGATGCAAAATTGCAGATATATCATTCGGCAAATGTGTATAGGACCGCAGAAGTCTCCGTTTTGCTGTTCTAGAGCGACACATTTTAAATTCACCATGGAACATATTGAGTTTATGGTTCTGCACACCATGAAGAGGGAGGCTGGGGGGATGGCTGCCTCTGTGCGAAGTGTCTAACAACAGACAATAGCCTTATTCTAGTTATGACGTTTGTTGCTTGACCTTTAGCGTCGAAGAAAATGAATATAAACTTGGGCGTTTCGGTGTATTTGAGCTAGACGTGGTGCTGCAGGCTGCTGAGCGAATGAGGCTGAAAATTTGGTATTTGTAAAATAGTCCTAATGGGAATTTCTTTACAACGGACGGATTATCAGTTTCCCAGGAAAGAGCCTTATAAGTGCGTGTATGAGTTAACTCAAGACACAAGAACGTAAAATATTAATATCAGAATTATTTAAGACGAGGCGTACACTCTTCCTCACTGTGTCTGTGTACCGAGCCTAAAGTCACTACTTTTATGTCAGCAGGTAGCGGAATTTGCTAAAGTGTTGTGCCATCCAATTCGGATATTCGCAATTGACATACCTCTCGGAAAATCTTATCAGTAAGGAATATGTAAATAAACCTCTAATGGCATTTCCCATGCTCCGTGCTGGTGGCTTAATTTCAAGTTTACAACAACACATACATAAATTTGAGGATCAAAATGACGTTTGTTTAAATTTTCCTTGTTTGCAATAGTATGATATTAAAGGAAATAACATTTCTTTGTTTTTGGCAAAAAAAAAAGGAAAAGGCAACAAATTTGCAAGCTCCAGGAACAAATTTATTACCAAATTTTGACGTTTTGCTGACCGTACATCTCAGTATTTAACCAACTTGATGCACAATATTTGTTTCACAATAAGTTTTATTTCATGCCTCTACATGTTTCGAGCACATGTGCTTATCATCAGGAGGTCACACCTATAGGTGTGATGATACCAGAGGCTGTGTAATGCAATTATGACCTCCTGATGATGAGCACATGTGCTCGAAACATGTAGAGGCACGAAATAAAACTTATTGTGAAACAAAAATTTTGTGCATAAAGTTGGTTAAATACTGAGATAAAAAATTTATTACCTTCAAAATACGGAGTGAAGACAGCTTTTTGAGGTAAGAATGGGATAAACGAAAGAATAACAATTAAGCCACAGGGAAATTACTTACAGGAGATGTTGGTTCCTTCATTACTTCTTGGAAAACTTCGTCAGAAATGTAACCCAAAATGGGGACAACGAACTTTTTGTTGTTGTTAGTGTTTGGAAATCTCTTCAAAATTTTACGACTCCGAGTTGTGGCTTTTTACTTCCGGTTCCTGAAGTCAGTGACTTACAAAATGCGTAGTACAAAGGTGAATTTCAAGAGGGAAAAGCACCATGGAATATAAAATGTTTCTTTGTTACTTATTATTGTTGTCTGAAGGAGGGCGTTGTTATAACAACTGGAAGGAATTATGTTGGCATATACAACGTAGAAACCATAATCCCGAATCTTTTATGTAGAATGTCTGCACATGATTTACGAACTTTACTGGCCAAGAACACGGAGGCCATGCGCGGTATGGTACCGGCAGTTATTTTTGTGGGAGGTCACACGTAGTTTAAGTCGTTTTCCACACACGTGAGTAAAGTTGTCAGTGTAGGCATTTTTTACGGTTCACAAAACAATGCACGTGCAATAAGGTGGTGCGACTCGAAGGAAAAATATTCTCAAAATTAGAGTTGATGTGTGAACTTCCAAAACGATTTTAGCGCTGTTTTGAAAATTTGCAATTTTTTTCAAAGTACTGATAAAATTATGATTTCGCATCACTTCAATTTATCAACCAAAGAATGCACATATAATTTCACATAAAACACTTTTAAAACAAAAAGTTTTTTTTTGTGAAATTATATGTGCATTCGTTGGTTGATAAATTGAAGTGATTCTACAAAAATGCACGGTGCTCCAATAAGATTTATGATTTCGAAATTTAGTGGAACAGTCCCCCCCCCCTCAGAAATTAAATAGTGGAGGGCGTTGGCACCTGTACCACTGCTTTCCTACAATTAATTGTCAACCCTATTTACTTTTACGTGAGGAATAATATTATCATTTTTTTCCATGAAATTGTCTCGCCTGCAATATTTTGACGTCCAGGTGACCGTGCATCGTGATAAATTCTTAAAACAAAACCAACCAGATGCACTAATTACTCAAATTTATTTTTGGAATAAAATTCTACATGTTTCGGACAGTTCCTTTGTCCGTCATCACTAGTCTAGCACTGTTCACACAGCAATGGTATATGTCATAGGGGTCTGCTGACAGCTCTCGGAACGTCCTGATCCTGTTCACAAGCTGTCACCAAACCTGTATGACATATAACATTGCTGTGTGTACAGTGCTAATCTCCTGATGATGGACAGAGGAACTGTCTGAAACATGTAGAATTTTATTCCAAAAATAAATTTGAGAAATGAGTGCATCTAGTTCGTTTTATTTTAATAATTCACCTGCAATAATTTGCAGTGGAATAAGCCTGTGATCAAATGAAAATCTACATAATTCTAAATTTTTATTCCTCGAAGTTTCTGTAATTGTAAAGAGCTTAATATGAAATATGGGGATAATTGCTGAAAAGCACACTTCTGACTCGAATTAATATTTCGTTCATCTCAGTAAATTTTTGGAAAAAATTGAAAACTTTTAAAATGCTGAAGGAACTTTGCAAAGAACATATAAATTAAATTTAAAGTACCCCCCTTTTATATATTTTAAATTTTTTATTTTCATTGTTACACCGTGCGTTTTGTCGGGTTACTCAATTATTACACCAACCACTGCACATATATAAAATGTATAAAATTTACACATTAAAACATTAAAACGCTCCGACATGTTTCGGTCCTAGGACCATCATCAGGGGGCTATATATTCCTTGCTAAAATCACACTAGAAATAGTCTCATATTAATTTCGTTGTACAAGTTGGGTATTGTGGCAGCATGCCGTGTTGTGTAATGTTATGTTATGCCCTGCTACGGGTGTGCATTCTGCACATCCGTAGCAGGACACTCTTCGCAACATAACATTACACAACAAGGCATGCTGCCACAATACCCAACTGGTACAGTGAAATTAATGTGACTTTTTATAGTGTGATTTTAGCAAGGACGATATGGCTCTCTGATAATGGTCCTAGGACCGAAACATGTCGGAGCGTTTTTAATGTTTTAATGTGTAAATTATATATATATATGCAGTAGTTGGTGCAATAATTGAGTAAATCTTTTTAAAAATTTTCAGTACATCTGTTTCTGATTACTTTGAGAATAACATTGAAAGTCAGTTCCTTAAAAAAATTTAAATGATGTTCTTCCTTATTGTGGAATGCAATTTAACATCTTTCCTCTTTTGTCGTTCTGCGGAAGAAGTTCTTATGGTTCCCAGAAACAGACATATGTTATTTACTTCTAAAATGTTTTTGGATATTATAAACAAAATCTTAACTCTTTATCTTCCTAAGTCAATTTATTTCAGCGGCACCTACAGTTTCTACGACATTCAGTCTGTATTTTTCATACGTCGTCAGGATTGGAAGGATGGGGATCAGACCCTGGATATGTAAAAGATGCTAATGTGCTCAAATACATTGAGTTCTGTACACATTAACTAATCAGAAAATATTAGGACACATAAAGAATATAGTGCATTAGCTGAATTAAAAAATAGGATTTTTTTGTAAGAGGCTTTTCAGACTGAGTATCATTGAGTTTTGATATCTCACGTAATAAAATGTTTAATAAAATTCTGTAGCACAAGGCATAATTTTGAATATCGGACTGTCAGAGAAGTAGTGATTAGTCACTCAATATTAGCCACTTCTAAAAATTCACAAAAGTATATTAGAAGTGTTAGGGTTATTTAATCAATTAAAAGGAGTTTCCTACCCTTAAATCTCAAGCACTCTTTGTTGTCCAAATATTTTTGTATGTCTTGTAGATAGAAAAATATAAATAAAATTATATTGTATTCCTTTACAAAAACTTTTGAAACTTAGCAATATTTTACCAAAGATCTTCGTGGATGTTTTGAGCGTCATAATGAGAATTGAAGGCGAAAACCACCAACAGTTTGCATTTAATTTCATAACGGCTTACTTAATGATGCCATATCTTCTGTTAGGCGATCCACCGGAGCCATCTTGTTTCCCTCCCTACCGATATAACGTTTCGTGGGATAGCGAAACCTATAATGGGCAAAGGGCTGAACCCTTCATTAAAGCGAATACATTCATATGTTACGGGGATGATTTCAAAGGAAAAACTGACCCTTTAGTAGTTACGGTCATTTTAACGTGATAATAAACAGAAGAGCTGGACATTACACTGGACGAAGGGCAGTTGCTGTAGTGAGATCAGCACTACACAAGAGAAGGCATGGGCAGAGTACTCAACACTCACCCTTCATGTCATCTAGTGCGTTAAGTACGTTGTCTGTTCCCGGAACGACATGCAGACCTGCGTGTAGTCCATAGATCATATGTCTCACAGACATTCCGAATTAACTTAGGAATGACAAGTTTATTGCTAAGCATTCTTCCACTGTAGTGAGAAGTAAACATATTCCCTGTTAGCACGGAATCTGACAGTTGGTCATAAACAAAGGGAACCAGTTGTTGTAACGAACGAGTCAGTTTATTCCATTTAACGTCCTAAAATGTTATTGAGAATCGGTTTCATTTTGCTCTCCTTGAAAAATTTACTTCTTTAATTACATCAATTTACTGTCTCTTGCAGTTAGATATGGGCTGCCTACTTTTTCCCTTACTGCAGGCACAGACCGGTTTCTGTGATTTAATGCACATTTTCAAAATATAACACTGGGTTACAAGCCGGAAGGTCTCGAGTTCAAATCCTTATGACGTCACTGGAAGTTTTCTTTGCCATAAAACTTCCGGCCTTACAATGGACCTGGGGTCGACCCTGAGTACCAGGGATATTTCTTTTCGGGGGTGGGGAGGGAGTAAGGGCGACCGGTGTTTGGAGCTGACAACGTTACCACTTTCATGTGCCGATTGTCTTGAAATCTGGGAACCTCAACTTCCTGGAATCCTCAGGGCCTGTCTAGTCCTGTACAGGAATTGCTTTATCTTCAATTTGTAATACCGGTTTGCATAAGTAATAAAGAAACTAACATCTATAGAATTCATTATCAATATCGGAGATGTTTGCATCGATATTAACATTTTGACGCCTAATGTCAACTATAGTGGTCGTACCGCACCGCTAACCTCTAAAGTTTCATTTTATATATTTATTCAACAAATATAGGTACCGAATATTTTAAACATGTATATACTCTCCGTTTTTTTCTCTTCAAAATGCAGTTTGTTTCATAATTCTAACATATTTGGTTCCTGAATATATCCACATTTTTTATACGGGATGTGCAAAATTAAAAAAATAATTCCGGCACCAAAAGGTTAAGGGCCCTAGTA
>Ga0136643_10017809_pt1 | contig 10702 bp, 14 predicted proteins | sample TergutLab28metaG_FD_96883 | JGI IMG/M metagenome (GOLD analysis project Ga0136643, IMG submission 96883) | Labiotermes labralis P1 segment gut microbial communities from Petit-Saut dam, French Guiana - Lab288 P1 (version 3) (version 3) | ecosystem: Host-associated > Arthropoda: Insects >... | reverse complement strand
TGAGCATGACTGTGTTCTGTGTGAGGTGTGGGCTGAGCCTGAAGACACAACTGAGCATGACTGTGTAATGTCTGAGGTGTGGGCTGAGCCCGAAGATACAGCTGAGCATAAATGCTGTCTAATGTCTGAGGTGTGGACTGAGTCCGAAGACACAGCTGAGCATAACTGTGTAATTTCTGAGGTGTGGGATGAGCCCAAAGGCATAGTTGGGCATGATGGTGTTCTGTCGGTGGTGTGGGCTGAGCCCGAAGAAACAGCTGAGCAAAACTGAGTACTGTCGGAGGTGTGGGCTGAGCCCGAAGACACAGCTGTGCATAACCGTGTACTCTCTGAGGTGTGGGCTGAGACCGAAGACACAGCTGAGCATAACTGTGTACAGTCTGAGGTGAGGGCTGAGCCTCAATACACAGCTGAGCATAACTGATTACTGTCTGAGGTGTGGGCTGAGCCCGAAGACACAGCTGTGCATAACCGTGTACTCTCTGAGGTGTGGGCTGAGACCGAAGACACAGTTGAGCATGACTGTGTACTGTACAAGTGGCGGGCTGAATCGAAGGACACAGTTGAACATCACTGTGTTCAGTGTGGGGCGTGGGCTGAGTCTGAAGACACAGCTGAGCATGAATGTATACTGTCTGAGGTGTGGGCTGATCCCGAAGACACAGTTGAGCATGACTGTGTTCTGTGTGAGGTGTGGGTTGAAACCGAAGACACAGTTGAGCATGACTGTGTTCTGTATGAGGTGCGGGCTGAACCTGAAGACACAGTTGAGCATGACTGTGTTCTGTGTTCTGTGTGGGCTGAACCCGAAGACACGATTGTGCATGAATGTGTTCTCTATGAGGTGCGGGATGAAACTGAAGACACATTTGAGCATGACTGTGCTCTGTATGAGGTGCGGGCTGAACCTGAAGACGCAGTTGAGAATGACTGTGTTCTGTGTGAGGTGTGGGCTGAGCCTGAATACACAACTGAGCATGACTGTGTGAGGTGTGAAGTGTGTGCTGAAACTGAAGACAGATTTGAGCATGACTGTGTTCTGTATGAGGTGCGCGCTGAACATGAAGACACAGTTCAGCATGACTGTGTTCTCTATGAGGTGTGGGCTGAGTCTGAGAACAGCTGAGCATCACTGTGCACTGTGTTAGGTGTGGGCTGAAACCGAAAACACAGTTGAACATGGCTGTGTTCTGTGTGAGGTGCGGGCTGAACCTGAAGACACAGTTGAGCATGACATTTTTCTGTATGATATGCGGGCTGAACCTGAAGATACAGTTGAGCATGATTGTGTACTGTGAAAGGTGTGGGCTGAGCCTGAAGGCACAGCTGAGCATGACTGTGTTCTGTGTGAAGTGTGGGCTGCGCCCGAAAACACAGTTCAGAATGAATGTGTTCTGTGTGAGGTGTGGGGCGAGTCCGAAGGCACAGTTGAGCACGAATGTGTTCTGTGTGGGCAGAACCTGAAGACACAATTGAGCATGACTGTGTTCTGTGTGAGGTGTCGGCTGAAGGCGACGAAAAATGTGAGCAAGACTGCGTTCTGTGTGAAGTGTGGGCTAAGCCCAAAGACACAGCTGAGCATAACTGTGTACTGTCTGAGGTGTGGACTGAGCCCGAAGACACAGTTGAGCATGCCTGTGTTCTGTGCGAGGTGTGGACTTAGCCTGAAGACAGAGCTGAGCATGACTGTGTTCTGTGTGAAGTGTGGGCTGCGCCCGAAAATATAGGTGAGCATGACTGTCTTCTGCGTAAGGTGTGGGCAGAGCCCTAAGACACAGTTGACTATGATTGTCTTCTGTATGAGGTGCGGGCTGAACCTTAAACAGAGTTGAGCATGACTTTGTACCGTATGAGGTGCGGGCTGAACCTGAAGATGGAGTTGAGCATGACTGTGTTCTGCGTGAGGTGTCTGTTGAGCCCGAAGACACAGTTGAGCGTGACTGTGTTCTGTGTGAGATGTGGGCTGAGCCCGAAGACACAGTTGAGCATGACTGTGTTCTGTATGAGGTGCGGGCTGAACCTGAAAACACAGTTGAGAATGACTGTGTTCTGTGAAATGTGTGGGCTGAGCCCGAAGACATAGATGAGCATGTCTGTGTTCTGTATGGGGTGCGGGCTGAACCTGAAGACACAGTTGAGCGTGACTGTGTTCAGTGCGAGGTGTGGGCTGAGCCCGAAAACAGAGTTGATCATGACTGCTTTTTGTGTGAGTTGTGGGCTGAGCCTGAAAACACATCTGAGCATGACTGTGTACTGTGTGAATTGTGGGCTGCGCCCGAAAGCACATTTGAACATGACTGTGTTCTGTGTGATGTGTGGGCTGAACCTGAAGTCACAGTTGAGCATGATTGTGTTCTGTGTGAGGTGTGGGCTGAGCCTAAAGACACAGTTGAGCATGAATGTTTTCCGTGTGAGTTGTGGGCTGAGGGCGAAGGCACAGGTGAGCATGATTTTGTTCAGTGTGAGGTGTGGCCTGAGCCTGAAGACACAGCTGAGCATGACTGTGTTCTGTGTGAAGTGAGGGCTGCGCCCGAAAGCACAGTTGAGCATGACTGTGTTCTGTGTGAGGTGTGGGCCGAGCCCGAGAACACATTTGAGCATGACTGTGTTCTATGTGAGTTTTGGGCTGAGCCTGAAGACACAGTTGTGCATGACTGTGTTCTGTGTGAAGTGTGGGCTGCGCCCGAAGGCACAGTTGAGCAGGACTGTTTTTTTTGTGGGGTGTGAGCTGTGCCCGAAGACACAGCTGAGTATGACTGTGTTCTGTGTGAGTTGTAGGCTGAGGCCGAAGACACAGTTGATCATGACTGTGTTCTGTTTGAATTGTGGTTTGAACCCGAAGACACAGATGCGGAAGACTGTGTTCTGTGACAGGTGTGGGCTTCGCCCGAAGACACAGCTGAGAATAACTGTGTTCTGTGTGAGTTGTGGGCTGCGCCCGAAGATACAGTTTAGCATGACTGTGTTCTGTGTGACGTGTGGGCTGAACCCGAAGACACAGTTGAGCATGACTGTGTTCTGTGTGATGTGTGGCCTGAGCCTAAAGAAACAGTTGAGCATGACTGTGTTCTGTATGAGGTGTGGGCCGAGCCCGAGAAAACATTTGTGCATGACTGTGTTCTGTGTGAGGTTTGGGCTGAGCCTGAAGACACAGTTGTGCATGACTGTGTTCTGTGTGAAGTTTGGGCTGCGCCCGAAGGCACAGTTGAGCACGACTGTTTTTTTTTGTTAGTTGTGAGATGTGCCCGAAGACACAGCTGAGTATGACTGTGTTCTCTGTGAGTTGTAGGCTGAGGCCGAAGACACAGTTGATCATGACTGTGTTCTGTTTGAATTGTGGTTTGAACCCGAAGACACAGATGAGCATGACTGTGTTCTGTGTCAGGTGTGGGCTTCGCCCGAAGACACAGCTGATCATGACTGTGTTCTTTGTGAGTTGTGGGCTGCGCCCGAAGATACAGTTTAGCTTGACTGTGTTCTGTGTGACGTGTGGGCTGAACCCGAAGACACAGTTGAGCATGACTGTGTTCTGTGTGAGGTGTGGTTTGCGCCCGAAGACAGCGCTGAGCTTAGCTGTATTCTGTATGAAGTGTGGGCTGCGCCCGAAGATACAGTTGAGCATGACTGTGTTCTGTGTGAAGTGTGGGCTGCGCCCGAAGGAACAGTTGAGCACGACTGTGTTCTTTCTGAGGTGTGGGTTGTGCCCGAAGACACACAGCTGAACATGACTATGTTCTGTGTGAGTTGTGGGCTGAGGCCGACTACACAGTTGACCATGGCTGTTTTCTGTGTGACTTGTGGGCTGAACCCGAAGACACAGTTGAGCATGATTGTGTTCTGTGAGAGGTGTGAGCTGCGGCCGATGACACAGGTGAACATAACTGTGTTCTGTGGGACGTGTGGGCTACGCCCGAAGATAAAATTGAGCATGACTGTGTTCTGTGTGAGGTGTGGGCTGAGCCCGAATTCAGAGTTGAACATGACTGGGTTGTGTGTGAGGTGTGGGCTGCGCCCGAAGACACATCTGAGCTTGACTGTGTTCTGTGGGAGTTGGGGGCTGCGCCCGAAAATACAGTTGAGCATGACTGTGTTCTGTGTGAAGTGTGGGCTGAACCCGAAGACATAGTTGAGCATGACTGTTTTCTGTGTAAGCTTTAGGCTGAGCCCGAAGACGCAGCTGAGCACGACTATGTTCTGTGTGAATTGTGGGCTGCGCCCGAACTTACATTTGAACATGAATGTGTTCTGTGAGAGGTTTGGGCTGAACCCGAAGACACATTTGAGCATGACTGTGGTCTGTGTGATGTGTGGGCTGCGCCCGAAGACACATTTGAGCATGACTGTGTTCTGTGTGAGGTGTGGGTTGAGCCCGAAGGCACAATTGAGCATGACTTTGTGCTGTGTGTGAGGTTTGGGCCTATCCTGAAAGGCATAGTTGAGCATGACTGTGTTCTGTGTGAAGTGTGAGCTGCGCCTGAAAACACATTTGAGCATGACTGTGTTCTTTGTGAGGTATGGGCTGCGCCCGATGACACAGCTGAGCATGACTGTGTTCTGTTTGAAGTGTGGTCTGAGGTCGAAGACATATTTGAGCATGACTGTTTTCTCTATGAGTTGTGGGCTGTGCCTGAAGACACAGCTTTGCATGACTGTATTCCGTGTGAGGTGCGGGCTGAACCTGAAGGCACAGTTGGGCATGACTGTGTTCTGTGTGAGGTTTGGGCTGAACCCTGAGGCGCAGTTGAGCATGACTTTGTTCTGTATAAGATGCGGGCTGAGCTTGAAGGCACAGCTGACCATTACTGTAATCTGTTTGAGTTGCGGGCTGCGCCCGAAGACACAGTTGAGCATGACTCTTTTCTGTGTGATGTGTGGGCTGAGGTCGAAAACACATTTAAGCATGATTGTATTCTATGTGGGCTGAGCCTGAAGACGCATTTGACCATGACCTTGTTCTGTGTGAGGTGTTGACTAAGCCCGAAGGAATATTTTAGCGAGTAGGCAACTGGTTATTCTGTTAAGTAATTTTGGTTCGATTCCAGTATTTAAAAAACCATGTCCTAGACATCAAGACCGGTTGTGGGGTCCACAGAACTTCCCATTCAGTAGATGCTGTAGATCTTTTCTGCGGTTAAGGTGGCCTGGGCGTGATAGTCCACTTCTACTTAGTGGGGAGTTAAAGACTGTGTGGACTTATAGCTCCATTCCCTAATACGTTTTCATGGCATGCAAAGGTACAGTTTTACCTCCACTTTTCCAATTTTCTATTCTCCAAGAAACACCAAGTCTGTTTAAAGTTGTTTGATCGGGTACTATATTACGAAGATATTCAGCGACTCTCATTTTCTTAGAAAATTTTCACTATTACTTACATGTGAGTCCCTCAATAATGAGTGTGAACATGAAACACATATTTAAACATTCACAGTTCCTCAGAATTCAGCACAAATTCAGTCAAAATCACCACGTGCTTTAGGATTATGTGGTAAAGGTTAATAAATTTTGCGTATTTATCGAACTGTATTGGCACTAAAAAATCCCCGGAAATTGGGGACATACAGCAGTTCAGTCGCACTACGCATGTTAGACCGCACAGACACAATTCAGTTTACATGTCCTTCTAATCAGATCAGACTGATGAAATATTATCCTTCGTACCGTGTAATGTGTCCTGTGTTAAGGGTCGTTCGAACAGTGTTATTTTTCATGCGAATGCAACTCCTGGTTTACGTCTCACACCCTCTCCGTTTTATCGTCCTGAGTAGTTACAGGCCACTCGATAGGAGGGCGCTTACTTACTTACTTACTTACTCCATGGTGCAGAGTCCTTCTTGAGAAGCGAATTGGTTTGCAGCTAGTCAAGAAATTCTCCTCATTTCACGGAACCCAAAGGCTCACCTCCGCACTCACATGCTTCCGCCAACTCTCTCTTTCCTGGGCACGCCCAATCTAGTCCACATACCCACATCCCACCTCCTGGAGATCCATCCTATTATTATCCTCCCATCTACGCCTAGGTCTCCCCAGTGGTCTCTTTCCCTCCGGTTTCCCCACGATAGGATTGTGCTACATTCAAGAAATTCTGTCATATATCTGAAAGATTCGTATTTCGTTGGAAATAGGAACAGGCCGAGTGGCGTTCCGATCACGAAACAGGACGTCTAAAACAGGACGGGTATTGTACGTAAAACGTAACCATTGTTGCCCGTGGAAAGGAGAAAGTATTGATATTCTGAGTGTGTGACTGTAGCCTTAGTTATCCAGCGTGCAAAGCACATTCGCCATGTTATATGGCTGTACCATAATTTTCCTCATTTTCTGATAAGCGGCTCACGATTTTCGAAAAAAAAAAAGTTACTGAACACGAAATGTGTGTTTTGATTTTCTCTACAATTTTTGTATTAATCGTTTCTCATTCTAAGAAGAACATTATCATAAATACGTATTTGTTGTCGTGTAATAATACCCGTTATTCTTGTCAGGGTGTAATGAAACTTTAACTTTCTCGACAAACCTTCGTAAATTCCTCAAATTATCAAATTTCGTGAAAATCCGTCCAATGGGAGCTGAGTTATTCCACGCGAACAGAGACGGATAGACAGACACGACGAGACTAATAGTCGCTTTTCGCAATTTTGTGAACGCCCCTAAAAACGGTGAATATTTTGAAAAGGAGCGTAGAAATTTTTACGGTCTAATGTTTTTTTTCCTACTTTATTTGTAATATTCCGAAATGATGTATTCCGAACCCTCTGCTTATAACGATACTACCTTCGCTTGTATTACGTTGTCCTTAATTGCTTGCCTTCGTTTAATTTCTTGAGCGTTTATTCACGTGTTCTATAAGTATTTGTTGTGTGCTTTTTTTTTTGTTTTTTACCTGGAAAGAAATTTCTTATCACAGTCATTCGTAATCCTCTGCACATGCGCAGTGAGGGCGCTCGCAGTTGTGTCCTCTCCTCCCCCTTCATCGTCTGCCTGGACTGGATAGCAGCACAGTCTGTCGGCTGTCGTTGTTACTGTCGGTTGAGGTTTTCGAGTTTACTCTGCTTGTGCTTGTACCGGAATTTTCGCGCCTACTCGTTTGTACTTGTGAAGGAAACTCCGAACCCTCTTACAAAATGCGTCGTACTACGCTAAAGTTCTTGTGCAAAAATTAATAGTTCATTACATTTAAATATTTTGTCACATTGACAGTTTTATTTTGTGTTGTAACACGTTGCACTTTCTACGTAGTGAGATCGGACATTGTGTCTGAGAAAATGGGGGTTAGAATTTTTATATTCTTGGTCAGTCTTGGAACATGTCTTGGTTGTATTCAGCTGTTGGACGGATGGAAACAAGTGAGCGTAGAAGAACGTGCTAGAAGAGCTGAAGTCGTGTTTCACGGACTGGCTATCACCACGATCCCGGATTCTAATCCTGTCACTTACACTGCCCAATTTTGGATCATCAATGTGTACAAGGGAGCAGACGTTTTGTCCGAGTACCTGCAACTGGATCCTGGAAACGGGGGAGTGTACAATCTCCGCGATCGGTGAGTGCCCCATTCAACTGTCTGTTATAACTTTCGTTAAGAGTGTTAGTGCAGGAGTTTACTGAGAGTTTTTGCGCGGGTCTAATTGCTTTTATTAGCGTTTGAATTCGGAGCGTTAATTTTCTACAAATAATGCCACTACACTGACTTACTTTTCTGTACTAACTCTAAATTAGATCGTGGGGTATTACAGTAGGTGTGATTTAAAATAACGGATGTTATGAGCAGGCTATTTATTGACGATTATTTGATTCTTTCAGTGATAGTCGTTATTTAGCCGGACGCGAATGAATTGTTTCCTTAGCTTCCTGTGATTCGGTTGGCCATACTGTAGCTTTGCGCAGCTTAACGTACTTTGTATACTACGTGACAATGACTTAAAACGTAGTTACCTTTAATATTATATATATATATATATATAATAACAGAAGACCCCCTTGTTTCACTAGGGATACGGAAGTGTTTGGAAATATTACAGTGTAGGTGTGCACCGAATTAATTTATACATAATGAGGTAGTGTTTATACAATTGTGTATGCGCTAGAATCGCGAAAGAGTGCACTGTTTTTGACTGCTCATACGATATATTTACTGCCCTTTGTGACTTGGTATGCATGATAGAATGGGAGCCATACTGGATAGGGTTTACCACCACAGATAGTGTTTGTATGGTACACGACGTTCGCAAATTTTAACAAGCAAGGTAGCCTAGTAACAGAGGCGCATCAGATCCGTTTCCTGGAACTTCCTTTTTTCACTCTGTTAACTGCTGCCTGCATGCTTGTTGCTGTGTCGCACGGTGTGTTGTTACGTCATACCCTCGCAAACTGGAAGACATATTTCAGTCTGTTGGAACACAGTTTGTGTTTCAAACCGATGTTGGCGAACGTCAATTTAAGATTCTTGACTAAAATGAAACCCCAAGACCATCAGAAGCGTTCTTCCGCCCTTGGACTCTGTCTATAGTGTATTATACAACACAATGTTTCGGATGCCGGCTGTGCTTCCGTCTTCAGGTGCAAATCTATTTGGTAGACCCATCGGAAATAACTACTGTCAGACACTGGGTCATTAGACCAGTGGCTCAGGGCAAGTGTTTGTTTCTGCGTGGTTAGTTTGAAAAATGTCTACAGCTCTGTCAGTTAAGGATTTCTGTTTGGATGTACAAGTGGATGTGGAAATTCTGAGGTGCTTATTGGTGTTTATTTTTAAGAACCTCAGCGAAGTAATTAGGATAGACAGTTGTGTAGGCGAACGGTTTGTCGACGGCATACAAGTTTTGCAGATTCTGTAGCGTGAATAGGAACATTCCGCAAGAGATCTTCGTAGAGTCACCTTGTTAAAAATAAATAAATCGAAATTATACGACACGTGTCCCGAGATGTTCAGGTTTCTAGATACTCCGTACCGTCAAATGGGGTAACACACTTGTCAGCACCGTCATTGATGATGACGATAAAGTACGCAGGCTTAGGCATATGAGACACAGAGTGCAATGGTGAATAATTTGGTCACTCACATTGAGGGAGAAATGTAGGCTGAGGGTGTCTGAGAATAGGGTGCTGAGGAGAGTATTTGGGTCTAGGAGGGACGAGGTAAGAGGGTAGTGGAGAAAACTACATAATGAGGGGCTTAATGATCTGTAATCCTCACCCAGTATTGTTCGGGTGATAAAATCGAGAAGATTGAGATGGGCGGGGCATGTAGCGCGTGTGGGTGAGAGGAGAGGCTTATGCAGGGTTTTGTTGGGGAAACCTGTGGCAAAGAGACCACTTGGGAGACCCAGGCGTAGATGGGAGGATAATATTAAGATGGATCTTCAGGAAGTGGGATGTGCGGGTATGGACTGGATTGAGCTGGCTCAGGTTAGGGACAGGTGGCGGGCATTTGTGAATGCTGTAATGAACAGTCGGGTTCCATGAAATACGGGGAATTTCTTGACTGGCTAAAAACCGGTTAGCTTCTCAAGAAGGACTCTGCTCCATGGAGTAAGTAGGGAAGTGAGTAAGTGCAGTTGTGAATGCTGCTTGCCGACAGACTGTACTCACACAAACCAAAGAACATGTCATAATTTCAGCTGTGGAAAGAGAGGCTGGAGAAGCTGACTCAATATCGCATTAAAATTAGCAGTAACAGAAACAAATGTACTGAGTGTACTTCTTAAGGATCAAATGGATCCACACTACTTCTCTTAGAACGCGCATCTCTTTTCAAATGATCGCTGCCTGCACCTGTTGTGTGCGTAGACACGAGGCTTAGATGGCTTTATCATTTGACGCGTTGCGCCATTTGACCGTGACGTGCGTCTCGAACACTAAGCGTGTCAGAACATGCGCTGTGGAATACTTGCAGCTTGCTTCTTATAAATAAACAACGCGGTGGAGAATTTGTGCCCGAATTTATTTTCATGTTGCATATTCGGGGCGCGTTTTGCAGTGTTTTCGATTACAGCGCTTTGACATGATACTCATAGCAATAATTTGTGTGGGATAAACCTTTTTTTTTGTTCCCAAGCAACCATCATGGCTTTCCGTACGTATCGATGTTGCAAAAACAGACGTCACTGTACCAATATTCACTGTCACTTTAAATGTTAAGATTACGTAAGATCATTTACGTTACAGGTATTGTAAAATTGAAAAAAATTTAAATTTGAAACTTGATGATATGATATATTTGTTAAACTGCAATTGGGTTGCCAGCCCGTAGTACAGTACAGATTTAAACACAAACAATACACAGAACGACACAAAACAAACAACGCATAGAACAACACAAACATGTAACAGAGGGTAAGAGAGGGTAACTGAACATCTCTTGGATTTGGTTTCTTGAAGGGCCTGATGATGACCGACTAGGTCGAAACATGTCGCCCTGACATATATAGACAGGGTGTTTCAAAAAGAGCTTTACAACTTTGAAAGCGTATAGAAATATACAGTACCACGCGCATGAAAGGGATTTTTTTTCTGATGGGGATTCGTTAAAGATCGAGTGTTCGTACCACCTTTGCCTGCAAATGTCGTTGAACTCCGAACTCGTATTACTGCCAGAGATGCTACGTAGCGTGTGGCAAGAGACTGACTACAGGTGGGACGTCTGCCGCATTACCAATGGAAGTCACATTGAACCATAACTATCCGAGGTAAAACTCGGTGTGTTTTG
>Ga0136643_10017808_pt1 | contig 10702 bp, 9 predicted proteins | sample TergutLab28metaG_FD_96883 | JGI IMG/M metagenome (GOLD analysis project Ga0136643, IMG submission 96883) | Labiotermes labralis P1 segment gut microbial communities from Petit-Saut dam, French Guiana - Lab288 P1 (version 3) (version 3) | ecosystem: Host-associated > Arthropoda: Insects >... | reverse complement strand
CCAAATAGTCTCCTCAACACCATGTTTTCAAACACCCTCAGCTTCCTTTCCTCCCGCAATGTCAGCGACCAAGTTTCACACCCATACAAAACAACAGGCAAAATTATAGTTCTATATACCTTGATCAAAACTCCAGTCACATGCGGTCCATTATGGGCAGGTTTTACGTGTTTAATATTTAGAATTAATAAGAATTAAGAGAACAATTATGCCGTTTTCTGTCTCCCCTACTACATAATATATGTTTTTAACAGGATTGTTTTGAATTTCCAAACGCGATGGTAAGAGGCGCGTACGGAAAGCCAAGAGCTGCTAACAAGTTAGGTGGTGACGTTAGTAAGGGTTTAGAAGTGAGTTTGTTCTTAAAAGTAATCACGTGGGCTGTGTTAAAATGGTATTTTTCAATTTGTGACTAAGGACCCGTTTCGTATACAAGACCAAAGCTATTTCAAATCACCCTAACCTGGAGGAATACAGACCCTCACAAAAGGCTTCGTTTTGCCCAGTCTTCGTAAAGAAACCTGATGTTATTTATTGGGGTATGCTATGGAGTTCTTTATTAGGAATTTTTGTTTATTTTACTCTTCAGTTGAACGTACTCTTATAATTGTAACTAATACCTGTTGTCTCTCCGTTTGCTGTTGAAAAAGAATAGAAGGCTACTAAAGCTCAAACATAATTTAATTTCCCTGCAGATATTGCTGGAGAGGATACCTCACCTATTTGGACACATGATTAATTCTGAAGAAGTTACCATTTACACAGTTTGTTGAATGCATTTAAATGGCAACCTGTACGCAGCCTCTGTTGTACAGAGCAGCGCACACACGGACGCTCCTGTCCTTATATTCCTGTCCCTGGAGGGGTTCGAACCTAAGATCTCGCTCTGCAAGTGGCCCAGACCGTGAGATTATAAAAATTATCTCCGTCTTACGTGTGTGGCCCTTCTAAGCTGCTGGTATGACAAATGAGGAGATGTGTTTCGTTTCTCAGTAGGTGCAAGAAAAATATCTTTCAAAGTGTCCAGACCGAGAATGAAACCCACACAGCGTCCTATTCAAAAGGTACTGGGGCTTTTATCCCAGATGTACAGTGGTTGGGGTGTAAATATGACCACTTACCTACAACTATTTCCAGTAGTATGAATGAGTGGAGTTAACCCCCACCAAGAAATACGTCATGGCGTGGTATACAAGGACAACTTTGCATTTCACTTTGCTTCAGAGTGTTACCAGTTTCGCTAAATAGCATTAAGCTATTGGTCATTTTACTGGAGCAGCAGAATTTATATAAGAGGTGGGAACTGAATTTTCACGGCACACTTAAATACCCCTGTTTCTGTCTTTACACAACTGATAACCCAGTGTGAATTAACAGAGGTTTTCCTCGAACACTTGGTCCATGGACATATCTCTGGCCCTGGATAATACCTGCGCACGATATTGGCTTAGCAGTGCATGACTTTCCAATTTCATCTACTCTTCTACTATCCCTTCTCATCTCTCTGTCTCTCTTTGTACTTTTCACACAACCCACGGCTGGAAATGTATAATTAGATGCTTTCTCTTAACACCCACTTCAACATGAATTGTACAGGCCATAGCAAATAGCTTCTTCTGTGAAGTGACAACGTGTAACCTGGAAGAAATTTAATTTATCGATGTTTCGGACGAAAAAACTGCCTTTAAATTCATGATGGAAAATGACTTCTCTATAGACTAGAGATGGAAGTAGTAGGATCGGTGATAATCATAATGGATACTCTGAACAACCATGCAATAATCTGCTTTAACTAATTATGTAAGCCGATTTATTGTAATCCCTAAATATTTACTGTATGTTACATGGACATCATGCTTTGCGTGTCGGCGAGTTCAAAATCAGAGAGCTGGTCATGGCTAGTCCTTTTACACACAGCAATGAAACATGGAGGCCGGTCCAGTGGCCGCGCGGTTTAAGGCATAGGTCTGAGGCCGCTCGCCTGCTGAGATTGTGGGTTCGAATCCCACCGGGGGCACGGATGTCTGTCTGTTAAGAGTGTTGTGTATTGTCCGGTAGAGGTCTCTGCGACGGGCTGATCACTCGTCCAAAGGAGTCCTACCGTCTGTGGTGCGTCGTTGTGTGTGATCTAGAAACCTCGTGAATGAGACGGCCATGGCCCACTGGGGGGCTGTCGCGCCAGAAACAAACTAACAAACAATGAAACATGGAGCAGGCCGGAATATTGCAGTCGGAATAGCGATTCGCTACGACCTGGGCGGTCCGGGGATCGAACCCCGGTGGGGGGACTAAATTCTCCGCACCTGTCCAGACCGTCCCTGGGGCCCAACTAGCTTCCTAAAAAATGAGGTACCAGGTCATTCCCGGGGCTAAAGCGGCCGAGGCGTGACCTTGACCATCAACCTCCATCTAGCGACGAGGTCAAAGAAAGAGTACAGCTATTCCTCTACTCCACCTCTGTGCTTTCATGCCACGTCATAAGGTGAACGTTTATTGAGACACTGTATTCCATAAGGACAGAATATTTTAAGCACCTCGAAGCTTCTCAGAGACTGTCGTTCATTGATTTACATGAAAATGTAAAACACATTTTTTCCTTGTGGAAGCCCCTCCCCCCCCCCCCCCCCTCGAGAAAAGGAATCTAATAGCCATTTTTTTTTCGGAAATCGTCAAATATGTAGCCTTTTCCGGCAATCGATGTGTTTCGTGTGTTGTCCAGCACATCGCCTAGTCATTATTCTCACTGAGCTATCCCTCTCCATGCAGTTACGTTTAGTTACGCTTAAGCTCAGGCAGTCAGATGACACTAAAGCACTCTCTGAAACATGAGTGAAAAACAGAATAATTCTCTGGGGTAATGAAACGTCTAGTCCTGGTGAATTAGTGCAACCTCGACTTCTCAAGAATCTTGATGTCGTCATGTAGGGTTGCTACACAAGAGGAATATTCCACGTCAACAGGTCAGAACCTTACAGTACCTGCAGCAGCAGGATTGATGTCCGGCACGCTGAGGTCAACTGCGAGCCACGTAACTCATAGTTGAGTTGCTCCATTTGCATGGGAAGGGACATGTTTTTGACTTTCATTGTGGTTGTGCAATATACAGCACATGTGACAGGAGACGGGGTTGTGCTATTCTGTACAGCTGCGCAACACAACAATGAAAGCCTATAATATTTCCCTCAAAAATTCTATTATTACATTTCCCGCTTCCTCATTCCCAATTTCACACTGCCCTACTCTTTCACACTTCCATAATATTCTCTTTCCTTCTGTTTTGCTCCAATTTTTCTCCTATGTTTCTTTTTGACTTTCCGCCTTTTTACTTAATTCTTTCTTATAATCTTCACAAGGTAAAATTCACCCTAGAACAGGCCACGTAGGCCCAGGCGGTGAATAGAGGTACAACCCTACTCTTTCTTTAACATCTGCTGTAGATAGGGGTGGATAGTCAAACAAACCTCAAGGACGTTTACCTCTGGCAGGGAGACCAAGTAAGTACCCATTGTATAGGAGGCTGGGTGGGCCCTAGGACCGATCTGGACGGATGCGGAAAATGTCGCTTCCACTGGGATTCGATCCCCGCACCGTCCAGTTCGTACCCTTCACCAACTAAGTGCGTAATGTGAATAAGTACAGTTGTCCCTGTGACTTCCGCCAAGTCATAAGAAGGAGTGGAGATTTGGTTCCACTTAGTTTTAATTCCGGTATTTGATAGAGTTGAGTGGCCAGGCCCACGCTCCGACCGATTGATATCCGGGGAGAGATCCCCGTTATTCAATGAACAGGAGACTTGGTGGGTCTCAGAGCCAATCTTGACGCTTTGGAGAAAGCAAAATCTTCTTGTACCTGCTGAGAATCAAATTACGTTTCCTCAGCCATCCAGCCTGCAGCCTCATCACTATATCGACTGAGACATCCCGCCTCCCCGTATTTCCTCTGTCTTCCAAGTATCCGCTTATATGAAGGTATTCGTGCAAAAATTCTGCGGGGCTTTTCTGTTTTGCCATTTGAAATACATTTGACAATTGACGTGCATCAGTGTCGAAATTTCTTGGTTATGGGTGGGCTATCCTAAGTTACCCACATGTACTTTGTCACTGTTGTGTGTATTACTTCCCGAAGTAATTTTTTTAAAATACTTTTGATTGATTATATTTGAGGTTCCCAAGGCAGTGACTGTAAGACTGCTATCTTCTATCATGTGGAGGCCTGCAGTGTCCTCACATATAATTACTTCTTTATTTAGCAAAGAGCGAGGCATGAGGTTTCCCTGAAACAGTAGTAAGACTTACCACAATAGACGGCGGCATATCCTGAAGAACGGTATTATTTGCTTGTTATTTTGCCTTATTCTCGCAAAGAAAGAGTCCCAGGTTCATAACTGTGGAACAAAACTGGCAAAAATCACTGCATTTTGTATAAATATATTTCATATATTGTAAAGTGTATACATCGAAAACATCGCTGACCTGAATGTAGAGAAGAATTTTCGGAAAATATTCTTCCCTTGATAGCACTACAAATCTCTTTTATATTTATTAGTATTGTTTCCACATGCTTTAATTCGAAAAGTGTTCTAATAAAATCTTAATGACAGTAAATTCCTCCTTCAATATGGATTCTCTCATATTTCCTATTCAAAATTTAGTTTCTCTTTCACTTTCAAATGTGTCATTTAACAGACCGGAACCTTGCATACAAAACTATTTTATTGCGAAAATTTGTATATTGCAAGAGATAAGATAATATTTGTGGAACAATTGACTTTACGTTTGTTCTTCCGAAAGGGCAGATATCTGGACTACATTAAATCACACTGAACAAGGTACTGTAAGCTTTCGGGCTTTCACTCTTTTTGAGTTTCGACGTTTCAAAGGAAAATTCTGCCCCAATCTTCAGGTTCACTGAAGTGGATATTTATGTGATACGTTCACAGTAATACCAAATAAGAGCCACGGCATAAAATTACTCCTTAGAGTATTTTAAAGTATGTGCCAACATACATGTGGACTGGGTAGCTCAGTCGGTATAGCGACTCGTTACGGGCTGGACGGTCCGGGGATCGAATTCCGGTGGAGGCGAGATTTTCCGCACCTGTCCAGACCGGCCCTGGGGCCCACCCAGCCTCCTGTACAATGGGTACCGGGTCTTTCCCGGGGGTAAAGAGCGGCCGGGGCGTGACGCTGGCCCCTCACCCCTTCTAGTGCCGTAGTCAAGAAAGAGTAGAGCTATACCTCTACTCCCCCTATGGGCCATACGGCCTGTACAGAGCCTCAGTGCCTGTACAAGGGTGCAAGTTTTTACTTATTTTACCAACATACATGATAATAACAGGAATGAATATTCAGGAAGAAGATTCATAAGATCTTATTTTTCTACGCGCAACTGGGAAAGATCCATGTTACCGAGCACATGATGAAGAATATACACATCAGTTTTAAGGATTGTAAACAATACAATGGTAATTTAATTATTTCACAATTACAGGTCCGTATGTGTACTTCAAATGCTGTTTTATACCTGGTAATAGTGGCTTGCGGGATTAGTTCCGGAATGCAAAGAATATTGAATTCAGATTTCAATAAAAATTCCAACTAACCGAAAAGGTTTTTGATAGCTGGTGAGCGCTCGCCGGCTATAGGACACAACTTCTGGGTTACGCAGCATGTAGTGGCAATTCCTTACCGACGTTTCGGGACAACCTACTAATATGGAATTGCCCCTGCATGCTGCGTAATAGCTCACAATTTCGCATTTATCGTTTACTTAGTCTGCGTTGCTATTGCAGTTTAGTGTATCTGTTCAATGGTTTGGCAATTTTCCAAAATTATTTCATTAGCTTCATTACCATTGCACTGTAAAGCGTTTCCACCCTCTGGTAGTTCCGAAAGGGTAGGATTTTCTCAAAATTTACTACCTACAGTCACTTCAACATCCATCTGAAAAGCGATCGCTTTGAAAATGGATGCAGTACTTTCCTCTCAGTGGGCCCGGTAGCTCAGTCGGTATAACGACTGCCTACGGGCCGGACGGTCCGGGGATCGAAACCCGGTGGGGCGAGATTTTCCGCACCTGTCCAGACCGGCCCTGGGGCCCACCCAGCCTCCTAATACAATGGGTACCTGTATAGAGCCTCAGTGCCTGTACAAGGGTGAACTTACTCCTCTGAATTGTCGGAACATACCTTTACTGTACAGCGCAAAAAACCCTCCCCCCCCAAAAAAAAAAACATAATTTGAATGATAAGTTTCGTCGTAAAAGCCAAAAAATTACGTAAAACACTACTATTTTCCTTCCTGCCATTAGTGGATTGACTCTTGTAAAGGAAACATGGATTTTCTTTCAGGATAATATTGAATTTTAAATACCTTAAAGCGAGAGCGCTCTGATATATAAGCTGCCCGTTTTTACTACACTGCAAGTTAAAGCAAATTTTCTTCAGACATGAATATTCTTGCCGTCGCAGTAAACTAGTTTCAAAGTTGAACTGAAATAGCTTGCACGAGAAATTCTCGTGCTAGGATGAATCATGAGCGATGATGGGACGTTGATGGACATTTCGTGCGAGCAACCATTACTGCCTCTCTTCACTTCAGACGCGTATTCTTCTGTCTTTTTGTTTTCTTCTTCACTCGGCTGACTTCTTTACGTTTTACGTCCAGTCCAATTCGCCGGTCATGTTTAGAAATATCCCTCAAGCTACCTGGCTTGTTAGATTGGTTCAGCCAGCATGCAACGTAGACGAAAGACGCAATTAAACACGCACGTGGCCCTACACGCACGCATGCACGCACGTACGTACTGCCCTAGTGACGTAGTCATGAAACCCCATTTATAACTGACTGTGAATCACGACTGCAGTAATACTTTGTACTTGTCAGGCAAGGAGTATAAAAAGACGAAATGTCACAGTTGTTACCGACCGTGTACTTGAGCTTTTGAAAACGGGAGCCTAGTCAAACTGAAAAGCGTGTAGCCTCGTATACATGCGCCAGCACTGCGGCCTTACCTCCAGCCTCCATACTGAGAGTGTAGTATCCTTATTTCCTAAAGTAAGCAACATGTTACCCAAAAATTTCGCTACGTATCTACCAAACTACACGGCGTCACATTATAAGCACCAATAATCTTTATATTAACAGCTGTGGGAACTGATTGTTTTTAGTGTGCTTCACAAGTCTTTCCCACTTCTAGAAGGTTTTTAATCCGGTCTCTTCTACCTACTCATTGTAGGCGTAGAGAATCATTTTTGCACTCGATCACACTCAGTGACACAAACCCACTCGGTACGACTCCTCTCGACGAGGGATCGGCCCGTCGCAGACATCTCTACCTTTGAACAAACAACATACACAAGAGAAGAGCATCCAAGCACAGGCAGGATTGGAACCCGCAACCCCACCAAGCGAGAGGCCGCAGACGCACGCCTTTGACCGCGAGGCCACTAGAATCGGCCTTCTAGAAGTTACAAATGATGAAATGGAAGAACAGGAAGCCGTAGTGGCTCAATGACATTTTTGAAAGGCAAATACTAAGGAAAATATTTGGTCCTGTCAATATCGGCAATATATGGAGAATACGAAACAACATGGAGATTGATAAATGAATAGAAGGTGCAGATATAGTGAGATTCATCAAGGCACAAAAAATCAAACGTCTGGGGCATATTCAAAGAATGGACCAAGCAAGACCAGCTGGGAAACTGATAGATTGGGAAACTATGGGAAATAGACCAGTAAGAAGACCAAGACAACGATGGCAAGAGGATGTTATGGAAGATCTAAAAAAGCTGGAAGTTAAAAACTGGAAGGAATTAGCTAAGAACAGAAGAACTTGGACAGACTTGGCTGAGAAGGCGAAAACCCACAAAGGGTTGTAGTGCCAAATGATGGTGATGATGATGATGATAAGTGTCTCAATGACATAGCCTTCTTCCTCTGGACTTTGTCCATCGTCTAATTTTTTAACGAACACTACATTTCGGAAACTAACTCTGCTGCCTTCTTCAGGCAAGGGAAGAATGCAACTTCGTGGACACCCCGATAGTCCTGTAGCTCATATGAATGTACTAGCTCAACAGTTACCACCGAGTTATGATAAATCTCAAGAAAAGGCTAGTGAATCGATCCTGGAACCTGAAACCTCCAAAATACGAAGACCTCAGTCTGACATGCAGCGTAAGAAATGAGCATCAAGGGAGCATACAAGTGTAAGTTACCAAATATCATATTTGAAAAACAACAGAATATATTTTTTTCTGTTGTCAAAGTCGGTGTTGATAGAGCGAATTACGGAGAAATGTCGCTATATGCCTCTGTGACAGTTTGACATTCAAAACAGAATCATATTACGCGCAGAGTTGTCTCATAAAGGTGTCCATTCCTACCCGGCACACACTCGTCACACTCGGACACGTGTCTTTGCCTTGCTTTATGTGTTGGTGTCAAAATCACATCTGTATCTGAGGTCTTTAGGTCTGGATGCAATGTCTCTCCTACTGTCACCTGGCGACGACTCTTAGCTTTACCCTGGCTACTGATACACCCATTTTTGATTCGCGTAACAAAATTCGGCGAAGTACAAATGTAAATGTATCAGTCGACTGAGCCATTTGTACGACGTGAGTGTACGGAAAGAAGGAATACAGGCTAATTTGTCCTGGTGCGAAATTAAACATTTCATAATGACAGACGGGTGTGAAGGAACTATGTAAGCAGCTGATTATCAGCGTTTTCAAGTACGAAGACACTAACTTAAACAAATTACGCAGCCTCCTTCCCATGTCAATATTTAGAAGCCGCCACGCAGAATTCGTTAATTTAGAAAGTGCACAACAAAAAATAAGTACATAACTTTAGAATCAGGAATTAATATAGTGTTAAGCACGTTAATACAGCGAAACCTGCCTATAACGGAAACCCGAGAGATTTTTTCTTTTGCAGGCAGGTTCGCAGTACTACAAGTATATGAAATTGAAGAAACCCAAGACTGTAAAAGTTTTGCTGTGCAGACAGTATTCCGTTCTATTCAGGTCCCGTTTAGGAGCGGTTTCTCTGTAATATGAACTAACGGAAGAAATTGAACGCTGGCTGGAAGAGCCAAAATTACTGCGAAATTATGTAAATTTTCCGAGATCTTGGAAAAAAATATTGCGGCTCCCTTGAAATGAAACGAATACCCTCCGTGTGCTGGTAGCGCTAACGTAGGGAAACACTGGTAGATTGACAGGCATTATATTGATATTTATCCTCCTTCAAATGCCTGCATATCCAACCCTTAGAAGTGTCAAGTTGTAATGAATAACTTTTAATGTCTTACTTCACATGAAATTCACTATTTTCTCCGTGTGGATAAATGACACGTGGTGTTTTTTATATACATGGGTCCGTGCATTGTGAATCGAATTTAATAATTTTCCAACAAGATGGGACTTATTCAGTTTATTACATTTCTGTATGCAGCTCTACATGTTTCGGGTGTTGACACCCATCATCAGGAGCTCGTACAGCTGTAATTACAGCTTCTGTTACTGATTAACCGGATCTACCACCATCTGTTCTCGTTGTTGAGTTGGAACTGATTCATGTGTATCGTACGGTAGGTATTGTAACAAATAAATACCTACCGTACGATACACATGAATCAGTTCCAACTCAACAACGAGAGCGAATGGTAGTAGATCCGGTTAATCAATAACAGAAGCTGTAATTACAGTTGTACGAGCTCCTGACGATGGGTGTCAACACCCGAAACATGTAGAGCTGCTTACAGTAATGTAATAAACTGAATAAGTCGCATCTTGTTGGAAAATTACTAAATTTGACACGTAGGGTATTGTGAGAATCAAATGAAACTCTATTGAATTCCACGCATTTAACTCATAGCAGGAGGTTTGTCTATACAGTAAAAGGCGTGATTTAAAGGTTTAATAAATTATAAGTTTTTAGGACCATAGCATATGAGACTGAACAGGTAATACAAATTTGCCTCGACAGTCACATTACAGGCCTACGTTTGCATTGTCCGCTTCTCACTTCCATTACATCAACACCCCTCGCGCCATTTAATCTTCTTCTCTGACACCCCCTGCTCTCTTGATGTAGGGACTTCGAAAGACGACAAGACCCCCAGTCACACTCTTAAGACGGTGCAGAATGTGCCAGCTTTCCCCTCTACAGAATTCCGTACGTTTCAGAACCATTAACTTTAAAAATTGGACGTCTTATCAGTAATGGAGTGTAATAGAGAATATGGTCCGGTCTGGGAGAAGTTTGGAAAGAAGAGTGGATGGAGTTTAAGGTGAATGTGTGGTTTCATGTAACCGTTAGCTCTTCGGTGCTAAATGATCTGTACTCCTCACCCAATATTGTGCGGGTGATAAAATCGAGAAGAATGAGATGGACTGGGCATGTGGCGCGTATGGGTGAGGAGAGGGGGTGTATAGGGTCTTGGTGGGGAAGCCGGAGGGAAAGAGACCGCTGGGGAGACCTAGGCGTAGATGGGTGGATAATATTAGGGTGGATCTCGAGGAGGTGGGATGTGGGTTATGGACTGGATTGGGCTGGCCCAGGATAGGGACAGGTGGCGGACGCTTGTGAGTGCGGAAATGAACCTTCGGGTTCCGTGAAATGCGGGGAATTTCTTGACTAGCTGCAAACCAGTTAGCTTCTCAAGAAGGACTCTGCACCATGGAGTAAGT
>Ga0136643_10017805_pt1 | contig 10705 bp, 8 predicted proteins | sample TergutLab28metaG_FD_96883 | JGI IMG/M metagenome (GOLD analysis project Ga0136643, IMG submission 96883) | Labiotermes labralis P1 segment gut microbial communities from Petit-Saut dam, French Guiana - Lab288 P1 (version 3) (version 3) | ecosystem: Host-associated > Arthropoda: Insects >... | reverse complement strand
GCTTTATTTAAAGATCCAGTCCGTACCGCGCTGTAAACACTTTTCATCTCGGTTATAAAAACCAATCAGTTTATGCTGTAAGTGGCACAAGTCGCTGTTTGTTCTCAGATAAATACAAAACACGTAATTACAGTGTGGGCAGAACGTACAGTTGTTGAATGTTAAATTGTTGGTGCATCACGTAACCAGTAGGCTTTAAACACTAAGCGCAGACCGCTTTATTTAAAGACCCAGTCCGTACCGCACCGTAAATACTTTTCGTCTCGGTTATAAAAACCAATCAGTTTATGCTGTAAGTGGCACAAGTCGCTGTTTGTTCTCAGATAAATACAAAACACGTAATTACAGTGTGGGCAGAGCGTACAGTTGTTGAATGTTAAACGTGATGTTTTATCACATAACTAGTAGACTTTAAAACGTTATTATGTTAATGGCTGGTGCAGAAATTTTATTGATGAAAAAGCACCAGAAATTTTCTGAGAGGGTACAATGTAAGATGTGATACTCATATTAGTGTGCAGCGTTGAGGTATTAATTTAGCAAACCGAAAAATTTATTCTTTCTATGAAAGATGACAAAGATTCTGTTTTTAGTTCAATATAACCTAGCCGCTTAGTAGAAAATCATCTGCCCGTAATATATTTCTCCCCGTACGTTCTATATCTGTCTTGCAAATGAAATATTGAATTCACTAAAACCGTGCGTATTGTTTTCAGACGTGTGAAATATTATTGAATATAGGTTACGAATTCGTGTACTAAATCCTGTATGCGTTTTCGTACAAGCCTAGTTCCAGAGTGTAAAACTGATTTTATTAGAAATTCACTCGACGTAAATTCTGCGTAAAATTCACGTAATAATGTGTTAAAGATTTGGCTGCGTTGTGGTAGATCGATGAAATGTAGGAGAGCAAAGAAAGAATAGTTGTGCCACAAAGCCATGAGTACAAGGGACACCCGTATTCGGGTTAAAACTCCTTATATTTTTCCCGTCTTCCCAGTTCTCGCCTTCAGCTCAGACTCACATTCATATGAACCTTGGCAGTTCAACCGCACATACACTCCCTTCTTTTCCCATCTCTGTTTATCCCAATTTTCTCCCTATTCTGAGGTTTTGAAATTCCGATCAGACTCGTTCTTCTGACAACTTTCCCGATGTACAGTTCAAACTTAAAATTTGCATCACACATTTAATCACCTTCCTTTGTTTCTTTTCCACACCGATGCGATAATGTCTCCAGACCGTCATTTGTGTCGTTTCAGGTTCCAGTTATTAAATATTAACTTTTACGGAAGAAACAAAAGGATAGAAAATTATGTATTTAGTACACAAACAACATGCATACATACAATAAAATACATGTATTACTTATCACATTTTCTCCTACATGTTTCGGCAATTTTTGCACAACTTCAAGGAGAACGTTTTTGTAAGCTTAAAACTATTGTTATATTTTGCGATGAAATAGGTTTGAAACTTTTATACAGTCACTGAGAACACCTTGTTTGTTTGAACGTGGAAATTAGGAAGTTAAAGCCCTTTTGTAAAACACTTTAAAATAGTTTAAACAATTTTTTGGAGAAGGGTCCACTTCTATTTTGCTATTAAACTATTTTTAAAGTGTTGTACACAAGGACTGTAACATATTAAGTTCCACGTTGAAATAAACATGGTTTTTGTCAGTAACTTTACGAAAGTTGCAAAACTTACGTAATCACAAATTGTAACAATAGTTTTGAGCATACAAACAAGTTCTCCCTGAAGATGGCGCAATAATCGTCGAAACATGTAGGAGAAAAAAGGTGACAAGTAATATATGTATTTTATTGTATATTTTCATATTCTTGGTGTATTACGGATATAATTTTTCTAGTGTCGCGGTCATGGAAGAGTAGAGCTATACCTCTACCCACCCTCTGGGCCACACCGGGCCTGTAACGGGATCACTTTACCTTTTATTACAGACATAAGTTATGAAAACAATCACGGAGTGGAAAGCTTCAAGATGGCAGATGGAAATGTTTATTGTGTATCCTGATTATGAGGGAGCATTCTTGCTGTTGTGAAATGTTTAATTAACAAGTGCAAATTCATACTAAAGACACTTGAACAGACGTTCGCCCTCCAAGATTTTACGACTCATGATAAAATATTATTTACTTTTTCAAACAGTAATTTCCATCCTCTCAATAGTTCAACTGAAGCTGTTGTAAACTGAAATAAATAACGTGAAATTTTTGAAGCCAAGTTATATACACTAGCAAATTCCTTAACTTTTATGAATCTGGCAACAGTAATTTTCATCCTCTCAATACCTTAAATGAAGCTATTAAAAACTGAGGAAAATAGTGTGACATTTTTGAAGCCAAGTTATATATATATACACTAGCAAATTACTTAAAGTTTATGAATCTGGCAACATTAGTTTTCATCCTCTCAATACCTTAATTGAAGCTGTTAAAAAATGAGGAAAATAGTGTGACATTTTTGAAGCCAAGTTATATATATATATATACGCTAGCAAATTACTTAAAGTTTATGGATTTTTGAAGCTAAATTATATATATATACATTAGCAAATTACTTAAAGTTTATGAATCTGGCAACAGTAGTTTCCATCCTCTCAATAGTTCAACAGAAGCTGTTGTAAAATGAAATAAATAACGTGAAATTTTCGAAGCCAAGTTATATATACTAGCAAATTCCTTAAAGGTTATGAATCTGGCAACAGTAGTTTTCATCCTCTCAATACCTTAACTGAAGCTGTTAAAAACTGAGGAAAATAGTGTGACATTTTTGAAGCCAAGTTATATATATATATATATATATATATATATATACACTAGCAAATTACTTAAAATTTATGAATTTTTGAAGCCACGTTTTATATATATATATATACTAACAAATTACTTAAAGTTTATGAATCTGGCAACAGTAGTTTTCATCCTTTCATTACCTTAACTGAAGCTGTTAAAAACTGAGGAAAATAGTGTGACATTTTTTAAGCCAAATTATATATATATATATATATACTAGCAAATTACTTAAAGTTTATGAATCTAGTATCATAGTGACCATCCTTATGATTCACAAAATTAGCTAAGCAAACGAGTCCTGAGACTGTTTAATTCCTCTTAGAATAAACGCAAGAGATGTCAGTGAAATAATTCTTGTTAAGTGATATTAATTAATGACTTCAATTAGACACGTATTTATCCCGTAATTGGGAACTGGTAAGAGAAAAATTTAATTTCCAATTTTTTGTTACGTTGTTTATACATAGTATCCATCGTGCCTATCATACTCGACGTAATAAGTAACAGTTGGGAAGCAGTTGCTTTCGAACTCGATAGATTTGTTCTAAAAATAAGACCAATCATTATACTTCTCTTCTTACCGAAGTTTGGAAAAGTACGAGCCATTCTGCCCCCTACGCTACACCAATTCAATTTAAACGTTTACAACTTTGGTTGATACTTGGGTTATATATTTAGCCTTATTACAGTAGAGATAGGATCTTATTAGACAGCATAATTTATTTCTTTTTCAAGAATCACATTAAAAAGAAAACGTTTTCTAACCTACTTTAGAAAACAGGACAAACGATTGCGAATTAATTCACTTTACTTCTATGTAAGTACATGAAACTTTATCATTTCCAAAGCTTATTGAATCTTTGAGTGTCTTCGTGTGTTTTTGGGGGTAGGGGGTATTGATTTTACTATTCGGATTAATTCCAAAAATACTGGATCTTGTAGCTTCGAAAGAAGGGCAAGAAAAGATGGACTGAAGAACTCTTGTCTACAAACAATTAAACAAGGGTAAGTTTTAAGACACAAGAAAACACGTAACCATAGTAAATTGTGTGTCTTAACAGACAATTAGACATGAGACAACTGGGCGTAAATATTCAGCCCAGAAGCTAAGTGGGTCTCTGATAATTAGGAACGCTCCCCAAACTGTTTGTACCAGAAGATTCATTGTCGTGTTTGTAAAAGTTCCATTGAGCTGATGGCGTTTTAAAGTAGAAGAATCCACTCCGCTAACTCACAGCCGAAGGCGTTTGGATACTTTTTAATGTGACATTTTCTTTTATCCTATATCCTTTCACATTTTCAATTAACGTTTTGTATGAATTTTAATCTGTTTTATATACAGCCCTAAATACACGATATTTCTTATACGGTCGATTCAGTTTAATGATGTTTGACACATACTGCAATTTATGTAGATGTTTATTATGTATTTCGCTACAGCTTTATTTGCTTTTCAATCTAATTATTTACCCAGCCTCCTGTACAATGGGTACCGGATCTTTCCCGGGGTAAAGAGCGGTCGGTGCGTGACGCTGACCCCTCACCCCTTCTAGTACCGTGGTCAAGAAAGAGTAGAACTATACTTGTACTCCCTTTTGGGCCGTACGGCCTGTAGAGAGCCTCAGTGCCTGTACAAGGGTGACCTTTACCTTTAACTTTATCAATCTATATATTTTTGTTTGGTTTAATTACATTATGTTTTATTCCATAGTGTGATATACCTACGTCAGTACAAATCGCATCGCTGCCAAATATTACGAACGGGTAATTTCCTACGGCGGAGCCACTGAATAAGCATACAACATCTTTCTCTAAGAGGGGACATTTATTGATTATTTGAAACAATTTTTAACCTTTTGACGCCTAATGTCAACTATACTGGTCGTACCGCACCGCTAACCTCTAAAGTTGCATTCTATATATTTATTCAACAAATATAGGTACTGAATATTTTAAACATGGTATATACTATCCGTTTTTTCTCTTCAAAATGCAGTTTTTTTCATAATTCTAACGTATTTGGTTCCTGTATTATTCACATTTTATATACAGGGTGTGCTAAAATTAAAAAAATAATTCCGGCGCCAAAAGATTAATTCTGATGTTTGTGTGACCGTGCATCTTTGATACAATAATATAACAGCCCACTAGATACAAGAAGAATAATTTTATTAATAATTTCAATTAGCTCAACATATTTCATGCGATAATTTCGCTCCATCCTCAGTAGCACTAGATTGTTTTTACAGCTTGTGGTATAATGCACCGACGATGCTGCCTGCTGGACATCAGGATGAGGTGGAATTGGCCACCAGCAGGCAGCATCGTCAGTGCTTTTTATCACAAGATTTAAACACAGTCTTGTGCTCCTGGGGTTGGGCGAAATTAACGCCCGAAATATGTTGAGCTGAATGAAATTGTTAAAAAATTCATTATTGTTGCATCTAGTTGGCAATTTTCAATTCTGTGTAGAATGTTGTGATTTTACTGCCTGCTTTATCATAAAACAGAATTCTGCGTGTATATATATATAAATTTATATATATGAATGTATATATATATATATATATATATATATATGCATATATATACATATATATGTCCTTTTCCTTCGTCTATAAATATTATTCATCATCGCGAAGCCTGTTCTTTGTACTGCTTGTTCGGCAAGAAGTGTTATTTCATCAGTGCTCCAAATGAATTCAACTAACATGGACGATATACAAATATATATTCCGCACGACGCATTCGGCGTTACATAAGCCACAAACTATTTATAATGAATTTTAAAAGAATTAATTTCTTCTATAGCACAAACTAACAAGCAAAATGCAAAGAAGTGAACATGTTTACACGTAGATGTACATATGTGTGTGTGTGTGTGTGTGTGTATATAAATTTGCTTTTTTTCACATTCGTACTGTTCATATTGACATAATCAAATTTTATTTATTCACCAACTGGTGCACTAGTGAGTTGTAAGAATGTATATAGGTATATATGTATGTATTTTTTACATTTATATATATGTATATATAAGTAAAAGTGGTCATATTCTCGAAACATTAGTAGGCCTAAAATGCAGTTTTAGATTTTGCACTTCGTATTACATCTCTATGGAGTGGAAAACGACATTTCACCAAACCGTTAGGTTATTTAAACTGACACATGTATTCCATTGTTACTGTCATTGCCTTGTCTATAGGTCTTTGATCAGAGGCATTCTTTCATTTTACGGTAAACGGAAAAGTCTGGAGTATAAGTTCCTGTGTGACCATATAATTAGGTTAATGTTGCCAACAGTTTGGACAAATCTGTTGTCTGTAGCTTTTGACTTGAAGGTAGAAGCAGGTACTCTTCTGAAACTTTGGCACTCTCTGCCAGAATAGCAAAGTGTCAAAATTTTGTTGCAGCTATCAGCAACTCAAGTACTTATTAGGGATATTGTTTTCCTTCCACAAACATTTCCTCTCCTTTGAGTGACCCTTTAAAGACATTTACTAACTTTTATCTACAGCTGCAAGTGGTTTAGATCTCTTCACCTAAGACTTTTATTGTTGTAAATTACAAATAAGCTGTAGAATTCCTTTACACTGTTTTAATAATAATAATATTTATTTACTGCAATTGAGTTGTCACCAGGTGGCAGTGGTTATTTTACATGCATACAAAATATGAAATTGGTTACCACTAAATTTAAGTCTGGAGGGCTACATGAGAAGTATGTAGTGGCAACTTGGAATCTTGGGAACCATCTCAGCATTTGCTTTTAGACACAGAGAAACCAAGAAAAACCTGTGTCGAGGTGGCCGGTCGCAGGACCTTCCGAATACTGACTTCTAGCCAGCAGTCCGGCATCTAAAGTAAAAACAGCAATACACACACATAGTACAACAAATACACATACGATGTGCAACAATACACACAAGACAACTACGACAATACACACAAAACAACTAACAACAGTACACACAAGACAACTACAACAATACACACAAGACAACTAACAACAATGCACACAAGACAGCTACAACAATACACACAAGACAACTAACAAAATACATAAAAGACGTCTTAAAATATAACATGTTGAAAAGGTAAACACCACCAAGGTAAAAAAGTACTTTATATGGTTTTTAGTATTTTTTTCCCACACATATTGTACTCACGCTTTCACCCCAGCACTTCTCTTCTCACCACTAAATCGCATCTACACATATTGCTGAACATTACAAAGTCAAAGGAATAAAAACATATTGGTAAACTTTTTATTTAAGCAAGAAAAATGGTAAAAAATCGCTACCAATACCACGCATAATTCAACTCTCTTTCGATAGGATTTTATGTAACGTATAGGGTATGTGCTGCATTTTGCATTACGACGGCTGTACGCGTGGTAAATAAATCGACTGACACTAGAAGAAGGGAAATAATATGGAGAAAAGGAGAAGGATTTTCAAAGGCAGGCGCCAACCAGGGTTTTATCCTAACAAACGAGTTTCTGTTAGTTCACTTTCTTACAATTTTCTTGAGAAGGATGACCTTCTTCTTGGAATGCTTACATTCCACCCACAAAATGGCGACACATTGTGCTGTTAAATTAAGGGTAAATTTTCAGTCGATTCCAGCGTAAATGTAAGGTGTTCTGCTCTTTTAACTAAATCTCATTGAACGAATGGGCAAAATCTTCCTGGAATTTATTGCATGGTCAATTAAAAAATATAGTTACATTGTCGCATGAAGTCGCTAAATATAGGTATGATAGATGGATAAATAATTGGATAGGTAGATGGATATATAGATTGGATAGATAGCTGGATAGATAGACCGCATAGATAGGTAGGTAGGCAGGCAGACAGGTAGGTATGCAGGTAGGTAGGTAGGTAGGTAGGCAATCAGGCAGCTAGGTAGGCAGGCAGGCAGGCAGGAAGTTAGGTAGGTAGGTAGGTAGGTAGATGAATGGATGGATGGATGGATGGGTGGGTGGAAGAATGGATGGATGGGTGGATGGATGGATGGATGTTTGGATGGGTGGATGGTTGGATGGATGGGTTGGTGGATGGATTGGTGGGTGGATGGATGGGTGGGTGGGTGAGTGGGTGGATAGGTGGATGGATGGATGGATGGACTTAAAATATATAGAAAATTCTTAATTAACCATATATGAGACTAACTTCAGCTAATTAATACTTCACATGCATTTCGTGACAGTACAGTCACACCCAACACCACAGTATAATTAATCAGGCTATAAGATCCAGCTTATTCCAAGCAATCAGTAGGCCTTATCAATTCAAGAACCATCAATAAAAATATGAGGTGCCGTGCGTGCCTGTTCTGTCACTAAATACAAGTTGACTGAGAACACATAATCACCGTATGATAATTTCTTTAGAATCTACCTTCACTTCCAGGAAAACATACAACGCATTCGTTACACATTTTTATACAGAAGGCAATCCCTGTTAATTAGGCCTATAATGATCGAAATAACCCTACAAATAAACACATGGGCGAGAGGCTTACTTACTTACTTACTTACTTGCTTACTTACATACTTACTTACGAATTTACTTATTCACTCTCACTCACTCAGTCTGTCACTCACTCACTCACGCACGCACTCACTCACTTAATTGCGTATTTACGTAATTACTTACTTACGTACTTACCGATTTACTTAGTTACTTACATACTTACTTACCACTTACTCACTTAGTTACTTACTAACTTATTACTTCCTTCCTTCCTTACTTACTTACTTACTCACTCACTCACTCCATGGACGAGAGTCCTTCTTGAGAACTTAGCCGTTTCACAGCTAGTCAAGAAATTCCCTGCATTTTAAGGACCCCGAAAGTTCATCGCCGGGTTTACAAAAGTCCGCCCCTTGTCCCTATCCTATACCAGATCAATGAAGTCTAGGCTAAACTAAACTAAATTCCGTGGCCTTAGTCCGCACGCGAACTATACCGACAGAGCGGCCACCGCCGGTCGGCGAAGTTAGTGCCAACTTTTGCGGTTAGAGGGGTGTCACGTGGTCAGCGCAACGGGTCCCCACAGCCGTTAATCTCTGTTTTCTAGGCTACATTGTTTAATGTTATGGGAGTTGATTTGCTAGTTTTCATTTTCCATATAGGTTAATGGTGAAATCAGGTGAGTTGCATATGCCTGGAATATCCAGAAGAATACTATCCTGGTTGTGGGCTAATAAGATTCATTTTTATTACTTGAATTAATTTCCGGATTAGTGCCGATATAGGTGTCCAGCTGCCGAGGGTGATACTGGCGTGTGGAGTGGCAAGGTAGGCTGTATAAAACTGCGCACTTACTGCCTCTAACATTCATTCGTCTGTAGGCTGGATAAAAATGGAAGAGATATCTCCCAACAGAAATGTGTCAGGTGGATTTTGCATGACACATTTGAGTCCAAACAAGGGTCATAGTTCAGGAAAAAAAAATCGAATCGACATATTATTATTATTATTATTATTAATTTCCTTCCATATTACAACTAGCTGGCGTGATTTCCATTATGTCAGTGAATCTTTGTTATACTTCATTAGGATTCTGGGAGTACTTGTAGACACGGACCTTCCTGTTAACCGCAGGTAGATAACCTCTTCTCTCAGACTGTTAGGCTGTTTGTGTTAATTCGGACTTAATTTTCTCCTTTTCCGCACTGCACAGCCCCGTGACACTATACTGCACACCTGTCAGGCCCAAGTTGGAATGTGCCTCTATTTTTTGCAATTCCGTTAATTTTTCCGATGCTTGTAAGCTTAAGCTCATCTAGCGGAAGTTTGTATTTCTTTGCCATCATCGTTTTTCCAGTCACCTAGATAAAAACTATGATTCAATCCTAAATTGCTTGACGTGATATTCTTTGGGTGCTCGGAGGCGTCATCCAGATACAGTAGGGTCTCGTTTTGCGACGGTTCGTTTTACGACGATTCACTTTTACGACCCTTGTCGAGACAGACCGATCACTCCCGAATTGCGGTGCGTCACTGTCGCAACTCAAGCGTCGTTTTTCTACTCAGTACGCTTCTAACTCTTTTTTTGTGTGCATTTGTTTCTTCTTTTTCTATTTTAGTGCAGTTCTTTTAGGTTGTTTGTGATTTTTCCACCCATGACGTCCATCAAAAATACAGAAAAGAAGAAAAAATCAAAACAGTTGACGTTACATTCTATTTTGATGTCTTCTGAACCACGGCCTGGGCCTTCTTCAGCAAAATAAAAAGTGATTTGATTGATATTTTTTTCAATTATCTGTGTTATTTTCTGTATGCCTAATTCATTAAATAAAACTTATGTCGTAATGTAAATAAATGTCATAAATTATAAAATTATTTGATAAAATTGTTTGTTCCATGAACCAATCTCAATTTAAACCATTTAAATAGTACTTGTTTTACGACGATTCGATTAACAACCAAATATTCGAGAACGTACCCCCGTCGTAAAACGAGACAATACTGTATTGCTATTTCAAACGAATGATCTTAATGGTTCAGAATAATGCCCTCCCCTTTTGGAACTTTTCAGTCTACGCATGCCGAATAGAAGTTTTAGACTTTAAATTTTTTGAAGTTGACCTGAAACGTCGAAACTGCCCTTCCGCTGGATGGATTTCGGCGACAAATGCCATCGGCAATGATACTGATCTGTTCAACAGAAGTTTCATCTCGATTAACCCTTTGACGCCTAACTATAATGGTCGTACCGCACCGCTAACATCTAAAGTTGCGTTTTATATATTCATTCAACAAATATAGGTACTGAATATTTTAAACATGGTATATACTCTCCGTTTTTTTTCTCTTCAAAATGCAGTTTGTTTCATAATTCTAACGTATTTGGTTCCTGTATTATTCACATTTTAT
>Ga0136643_10017801_pt1 | contig 10705 bp, 10 predicted proteins | sample TergutLab28metaG_FD_96883 | JGI IMG/M metagenome (GOLD analysis project Ga0136643, IMG submission 96883) | Labiotermes labralis P1 segment gut microbial communities from Petit-Saut dam, French Guiana - Lab288 P1 (version 3) (version 3) | ecosystem: Host-associated > Arthropoda: Insects >... | reverse complement strand
TTAAAGAGAAATACCAGGAAGAAATGCCTGTCACAAGAGACATACATATTGTATAATAATAATAATAATAATAATAATAATTCAAAAGCAATACTACAAGAATGCAAACGAAGAAAAAAAAATTGTGTATGACATGGATTGATTGTCAGAAAGCTTTCAACAGGGTGCCACACAGTTGGATAATCAAATCCCTCGAGTTAATTTGGATCAATAATAAAATTGTATCATTTACCAAGAAGCTCATGAGCTACTGGAGAACACGTATGCGCCTACACACAGAAAATAAGCTAACAGAAACAGAAGACATAAAAATACAATGTGGAATATTTCAAGGAGACTCACTATCACCACTGCTATTTTGTACTTCCTTAATCCCTCTCACTGAACAACTGAATAGGTTGAACACACGATAAGAAGAGCACACAAAAAAGACAAAAATATCACACCTACTTTACATGGATGATTTGAAGTTCATTGCTATATCAGAGGAAGAGCTCCACAAACAGATACAAGCAGTTACAAACTTCAGTGATGATATCCATATGGAATTTGGACTTGAAGGCATATAATATCAACAAATGAAAGAAAGATTGAAACAGGAATACAGCAGGAGATTAAGAATGATACTGAAATCTGAACTGAACGCCAGGAATAAAATTACAGCAACTGGAGCACTAGCTGTCCCAGTGTTGAGATACAGTTTTGGTATAATTACCTGGAGAACTGAAGAAATAAAAAAAGATTGTGACAGGAAAACTTGAAAGATGCCAACAATGTATAAAATGCATCACCCAAAAGATGACATAGACAGGCTATATGTAAAGAGAAAAAAAAAGGAGAAGGGAGAGGACTGGTACAAATCGAAGCGGCATATAAAGCAGAAATAATTAATATTGCAGAATACCCTAAAATAAATTATAAAAAAAGACCAGTTTGTAAATACTGTTAAAAGCCATGAAAGCACTCAACCAAATATGAACTCAATAATTAAGACAGCAGCAAAGATCACAGAAGAATTAAAGTCAACCAAATGAGAAGAGTGACGCAAAACAGGATGGAATACAATATACAAAGGCAATATTGAGAGAGTCCCTAAAGAAAAAATGGAAAAACAAAGTAATGCATGGGCAGTACATTAGAAATACAGATAGACAGCTTATTAGTGAAGAAGACACGTTCCTCTGGCTTTCGAAGAGAGACCTAAAAGCAAAAACTGAAAGTAAAATAGTGACAGCACAAGAGCAGGCACTACAAACAAAATATTAAGTGACAAAAATTTTGAACACAGAGACAGATAGCAAATGCAGACTTTGCCAACAATCTGATGAGACAACAGACCACATAATATCAGCATGCCCAATACTGGCTAAAGAACAGTACATAAAAAGACATGATAAAGTGTGTGCACAACTACACTTTAACATATGCAAGGAAAAAGGGGCACAATTTGATTAAAAAAACACTGGTATGAACATGTGCCAAAACAAGTAGAAACAAGTCAAGGAGGCAAGTTAACCATATTGTGGAATCAACAAGTACAAACTGACAGAACTATCCCAAACAACAAACCAGACATTATAATCGGTGATAATGAAAAGGGAACATACATGTTAATAGACGTTACAATCTCAGGACACAGAAATGTGAGTAAGCTGACAAAATTCTAAAATATAAAGACCTTACAATAGAAATACAGCGCATGTGGAATGTAAAAACAAAGGTGATACCAATAATAACAGGGGCGAGTGGGACTATTTCAGAGTATTCAGAAAATATGTGAGCAACATACCAGGAAAACATGAAGTAAAGGAACTACAGAAAACAACCACATTGGGCACTGCACACATACTTCAGAAAGTACTAATGTAAAAGTGCAATAGATTCAACACTGGAACTAATGATATAAGCACCATGAATAGTAACAACAGAATAGTTGGAACACTGTATTCCCTAGGGACATAGTTTGTCTCAGGAATATAAGTATAAATACCCTGCATAAAGGAGATGATGATGAAGATAACAACATAATGTAACAATAATTTTAATGGAAAATACTATGCTGTTGTTTGCATAAAATTGTCTGTACCACCCATGGAACCAGATTACTAACTACATTGCAGCTAACACCACTTCCAGTTTTCTGGGTAAGAGTTAATACTGTGTGCTTCCTCTTGTCAGCAGCACCATGTTTACTCATCTTGGGATCTTTGTAAACCTTTATAACAGCTCAATGGGCTCAATACAGTCCAGATAACAAAAGACAAAGTCACAGAATCAGCATGCATACTGTACATTATAGATGGCAAAACACCCAGTCTCGAGACTATTTCCCTTAAATGCCGAAATGCCAAGTTTTCCAGGGTATCACCATCCAGATCAAAGAAATACTACTGTAATGTGTGTGAGATATTGAATTTAAACTCATTCTTATACTGTCACCCATCATATAAATAACCTTCATTATCATTCTTTCATTACCTGACATTCTTTTCTTGCAAATGAAGTGTGTCATAAGTTACATAATAAGTCTATACAGCAACAAATTAGAATAGTGTTATAGTGGAGATGCAGAAGGAAGCAAACAGTCTACTTTAACAAGGCTGGAAATGCAGTTGCCAAAAAATCCTCCGTTCTGTACATTTTATTAAGCTTTTTCTATCCTTTTCATAACATATGATTAATGGTTTATCATAAAATACATACAGTGAATTTGTGATCATAAGCAGACTTCATTATGAATATGGCTAGAAACTGAAATTACACAACAACTCTCATCCTCCCATGTGGAATTTTAACAATATCTGTCCCATCAATTTAAGTGTAATGCTACGTCACAGACAGCCACACAAAGAAACAAGCACTATATTCCATGAATTTGTACCAGGACATCTGGTCTAAAAATTTATCAAAATGATACAGCTTTTGAGTCATGAGATGACACACCAAAACACTTAATTATCTCAAAATAAACAGACTACTTATGTGGAAGGGGGGAGTTACAGCACACAATACATGTTCCATTTTTCTATACAACTTCTACTTCCAACATTTTTAGCTGCATTAAATATTTTGAAATTTACAATCCAGAAGCACAGATAATAGCATGCATACCTTCACATATATACTCCATTATTTCTACCCAACTTTAAAAAAAAAAATGGAAAAGCCAGGCAAATTTCAATGAAAGTCTCCCATTTAAATTTATTTTTAAATTATTCTTGAGTTTCAGCGCAGGTCAAAATGACAAACAAGATGTGCCCCTTTCTACTACATAAGGAATGCCTAGTTTACTACCCCACTTTCTGGCCTAACAGGATTAGGAAAATCACACATAAAAGCTAAGACATATCATACACAGTTCTCCAGGAAATGTATAAACCAAGTTTCTTCCAAATACAGAGCAGTATACAGTATTAGTTATATAGGGCTGATAGTGCTGTATTGCACAATGGAGTACTCAAATCTTTGGACTTTGTCCAGTGTGTAGTGTTACAACACTAGACAATGATTAGTCCAAAAGTCAAGCAGTCACAAAAACTAGAGTGTAATTTCATGCTACAAGGAAATGAATCTGCTAGACTCTGAACAGGGAAATAAAAAATAAAATAATATATATGCAAGATAAAATTAAGAATGAAATCATCACTGCCTCAATTGTGAAATGGTAATTTTGTAGTTTGCAACATTTATAACATGCTCTGGATTGTACCCATTAGTAAGCACTGGCATCAGCAATGTTGAGTTACAAAACTGAAGACTCAAAGATATAATGCCATAACATAAGACAGGATGGACACATACCAACCATAATATCTCTGACGCATGTTCTCCTTATCCTAACAATAGATTAAAAGAAGTGTAGAGCAAAGGTATACTGATCACAATGCATCCAAAGTGTGACTGCGCAACAAGATTTTTGAAAGACAGTAAATATAGCAATGTGATTTGTAAGGTTCAACACACTGAAATTCCATTACCAAATCACAGCTGAATATCCAACACTGAGAAAACTTGAATGGTGGATAAATTTAAATATGGTTAAGCACAATGTCACTGATCGAGAGTTTAAAAAAGAAGAGAAAAGGCAATTAGTTGCAGATGGCAATTTTTTGTTTTCATGTCCACAACAATTATAGGAAGCAGGCTAATATGCAGTGGTTAGAGTAACTAAACCGAAGTAATGTAGATAACATGAAAAACGCAAGACATGAAGTTAGCAGAACTTCAGGAACATCACCAGTTTTGGGACTATAACAGAAGCTGCAGTGTTCAAAATACATACACAAAACCTTTTAGGCTGTGTACCATCTTTATTCAGTAATAATGCTTCCATTTTTTAGTATACACTGTTTCACCTACTGTACATGTTTTAACAGTTTTACCAATTTCATGTACAGGTAATGAGATCTCTTCCTATTTTTGTATTCAGATGACTGTATAGCTTTAATACAAAATGATGCATGATCTCATGATGGCCCAAACAGAAGGCTGAAACTAGCAACCATTGTAAATTAGTGATGGTGTTGTTGCATGATAGTTGATTTAATAAATATATACATTAGCGGCTTCGTTTGTGCAAGTAAATGGAGACTCTCAATCTCACAGGAAATAACAAATTTATCACAAACTTGAAATTTTCAAGTCAAACACAGGCATGAAAGAATATTAAGGACATATATAACAATACAAACTTAATAAATGGTGTTCTTATAAGACAGGTGGGGGGGGGGGGGGGTTGTGTGTGTTGGGGCTTTTGGTTGGGGCTTTTGTGTTACAGGCCAGAAGGTCATAGCTTCAATTCCCAATGTGGTAAATGGGATTTTTTGTTGACTTAATCCTTCCATCACTGGGGCTCTGGGATCTGCTCAGCCTCTAACAATAATTGAGTGTGAGGGATATCTCCTTGGGGTAAAGGTGGCCAGTGCGATGGGCTGACAACCCTTCCACCTTCATGTGCCAAACGTCTAGAAATTCTGGAAGCCTCAATGTCCTGGAGGCCAAGGGCCTGTCCAGGTTTGTAACTGCACAGCTTTAACTTACAAGACATCTGTGCTGTAATTGTGAGACCAGCACTGATTGACTGAATCTTTTTAAAATATATTTACAAGTAATTTTATGTATTTCTGTACATTATATGTGTTTGTGTCAGTCCAAGTAAACATGCGGTCTACAGCATAGGTACAGAGTAGCTCACCTGTTGAGATAGTGGGTGTGAATCCCACCAGAGGCATGGATGTTCATCAGTTGTGAGTGTTGTGTGTTGTCAGGTACAGATCTTTGCAACAAGCTGATCACTGATCCAGATGAGTCCTACCAACTATGGTGCAATGTTGTGTGTGATCTAGAAGAATATGGCCCACGTTGGGCCACAGCGGGGGAGAATATGTTCTAGTTCAGGAGCTACAGACCTTGGATTTCTTAACATTAGGATACAGGCATAGCAAAATTTGTGCCAACCTTAACATGCATAAAGACATTATACCTTTATAATTATCCCTAATAACAGGACTTGTAACATATGGTGAGTAAGAGGATTAATGTTAGAAGTAGTGATCAACGTACAGAAATTTCTGTTTCCACGTGTATATGTCTGTTGTAAGAGACTATATGGAGGCATTACACTCCTCCAAAACACTAGTAACTTTACCAGTCAACCCAGCATAGCATCCCAAGAGACATGGGAATCTTCAGAATACAAATGTGTTATAAATAATACTAACAAGCAAATGATGTCCTGCTGCCATACGAAATCATACAGTAAAGAAAAGCAGCAAAAGAACTAGGACTTTTAAAACATCAAAGAGATGTAAAAAAATGGTAATTCTTGCTACCCCAGAAGAATACCACACACATAATGTTGTACTCTCATTCCACCATTTTAAATCTAGAATGCAATACTTGTAAAAGGCCCTTTAAATCAAATGCTCTTTATGTAAGTAGCCATCATATGCACTCACCTCTGGAAGCATGTTATTGCAGTCTATGTCCATGCAATAGCACTGGTGTAAAATAAGAGCTATCAAAGCTATATTCAGCCACATTTCTGCCATCCAAGATGTAAGAACAAACTTTATTTCACAATACTGCTGTCGCACAACACTGGACCTGAAAAGAAACAAAAAAACTCTATTCTAACAACAACTTCCTGCAAATACCAATGAAACTCTTTCAGTTCACAACAAAATGGCAATTACTCAAGGACACATTGTGTTGATTACTGCAGATTAATTCAGGGAAAGACATAAATATATCAGGGTTAAATCGATATGGGTGACTAAACAGGAAATATAATTTCTTAAATCGTATACTACTTCAAATTAACTGTTTACTGACTCTTGTTCTCATTTACACATACCACCACGAAAATGAACACAATCCACCCCTACCCACAGATGAGCATGTTCAATGTCACAGATATTTCTGAAGCTCATGGTACCACTTTAGGTATTCTATAGTTCCCTGGATACTTCACCTCTGAGTTGCAGCCTATTTCATTCTGCACACAGAATCATAAACTGTACAGTTTGCAGTCAAGTGTTTATGTACATAGTGCTTATTCCAACCTCACAGTTTACTGTTTTAACAACAAATAATTACAAAGAATTATCAGTGTTGTCCTCGTAATTCCACACAATGCATTCTAAGTCTCATTAAGGATTGTCACACTCACTCAAGACTTTCAGGCATGTACAAATTAACGCCCATCCATCTAGTTCCATCACATCATTAAATCCCATAGCACACACAACACTCAAGACAGCTCAATAATAAACTATACCATTACTTTATGTCACATGAACTTGTGGGTCATGTAACTGCTCTGACTAACCCATCATCTTGGATATTTCTCATTCATACATTTGGCACTCAGAAACCATTATGCTAAGAGAAGATGCAGTTTCATGCTCTGTAGTGGTACATCTTCTGGCAATTGTGGAAGGGAACCACATTTGTCAGGATAAACTGTGTCCTGTCAGCCACTGCCTGGAGCCATCTTCAACCATGCTCAACCACACTTACACAAAATCATTCTTTGTATCCCAACATGATTCTGCATAAACTGAGAGCTCCTACAAATGCTGATTGTGAAAGTTCAAGAAACTATCAAAAGTAAATCCCACCTCTTCTGTAAACAACATGAGGCACAGAAAAAAGAATTACAATAACATTGACACAACCACCACTAACACAACTCCACTCTTCCAGGGTAATCTTGTAGACACAGGTCTTATATTCACTGCAAGTGGTAAGCAGAACTGCTCACAGAGAACCCATCAAACAGTCAAATTAGCAAGATGCTCTGCATCTGTGATCTTTTGCATGCTACTGTTAGGATGCCCAGGAATATCCAATATTCTGTCCTCCAAACCTCATGTCCATGCTTTGATGCTTCAAATATTGATCTCTCTCTTTCCCTATGGCACTGATCAATGGCAGAAAATTTTCCCTCTGCCTGGCATTTAGTATCTGGAAAATATGTCCTGGCAAACACGACATCCCACAACTCAATCACCAGCACACACAGCTACCTCCATGAACATGTCTTCACCAACAACATTTAGCATGCTACAATAGCTGGACTCACACAGCAACACAATGACATCGTACTGTACACTGAGCAACAGCATCTTCAAATTTATGAAGACTAAATTTTACCCGACAAAATTATATGTATAAAAAGATTCAGTTCATACCATGCAGCAAGCACAATTTTAAAACCAGTAATGTTGCAGATGGAAATAAATGCAGTCTGCTCTGCAATCCAGACAAAACACATAAATGCATCCAATGAGCAGAATGTAAAATTTTTGTTATGTTACAACTGATGATACATAAACGACCTCTTTCAAGGGTTAAATTATTCTGAGCCAGTTCCACCCGCATCCAGTCATCACAACCTATCTCCCAACAGTCTATCTTAATGTTATCCCCATCCATTTCTCCATTTTCCAAGTGACCGACCACCATGGTGTACTCACCAAGCATTCCGCATGCATTCATAGTCATCCTACCCACATACCCATCACATCACTGTTTTCTTGATTTCGCTGTTCTAGGCAATCTACATAAACGCTAGTACGTTTTATCCTAATTGTTACCGTCGTGCATTACCATGCAAGATTTTAAGACCCCATGCTGAATGGCCGTGATATCGCGTTGGTCATTTAAATCCACTGTACGAACTTAAAAAATGTCATCGTGTAACGCGTTTCACATATTATGAATGTCAGGTTTATTCAGAATTTGAAAGCTGGCGGGAGACACACACAGCAAGCATGGTGATCTTTATAAACGCGCGGTTAATTTCCGCCTGAACACGAAAGGGAAACAAGCAAACACGTTGTTTACATTCAACAGGTATAATACTTTAAACGGAACAATACGCTTACGTAATGCTCACTACAGACAAAACACAAACACTCAACCAATATGATTTTTCAGTATCCAACACAATTTTCATTCGACCTGAAAGAAAACCGTCTATCCGCCAAACACAATAACTGCGTGGTACAGAGCTGGACAGGTTTGGTATTTGCATAAACATTTGCTCACAGAAGTTACTAGTGTCGCGTCTAGCATGTTATCAGTTTACAAAGGCTGTCTTTAAAAAACTAACTGTTATCACTTCTCACCTCACACTGCAACTGCTTTCCATAGGTCTGAAATTCAACCATCCCCATAAACACACACCTCACTAACTCACGCGCCATTACGACAAGTACTGAAATTTGTACTTCAGCCAGATGCCGCTAATGTCATGGTCGCGTGATCTACGCAAAAGCTGAGTACAAACATGCTGTAGTACGAATAGGATGTATGCGTGGGTTCACGTCAGTTCGACGTACACAAAAAGAAAAAGAAGAAATTCTTGCAATACGTAAAATTCCAACAGTGATCACACTGCAGGGGCAGTCCACAATTTCGTGTACCGAAGTAAATCACCTTAGCTTAATATTCCAAGGCGCATGCGCTTTAGTACATACTCTGTTGCTATCCAGGCGCAATCATATTTTGCCACAGTATCTCACAAACTGCAAGACTTTCAGGAAACGTTATTGAACATAATTGATAAACAAATTCCTTTTACCATAGACAGAATGTGTTTCGAGTTTCTCTAAATCTTTCGTACGAAACATTTCTTACTCTAAGAAGAATTCAGCGAGATATACGTGTGCATAGGTCTTCATGTACAGTACCGTTATTCTCGTCAACTATCAATGAAAGTTGAATACTCTCGAGAGATTTTCGAAAAGTACTTGAATTTCATGAAAATCCGTCCAGTGGGAGCCGACTTATTTCATACGGACAGACAGACCATCGCTTTTCGCAATTTTGCTTACGCTCTTGAAAACCGAATAGTTAATGCTGTGTCAAGTAATAATCTCTGTTTACGCGACACATATGCACTCTGTGGACACGAAGTGCAATTTATGAACGTTAATCTGGCGGTAAGTAAAGTCGGCACAATCACTGGACTTTAAACATTTAATGGGCAGATTCGATTTCTCCTGAACTATGAAACCCAGAATGTGTCCCACTCGCTCGTATACGCTATGCAGTACGTATGCCATCTCAGTACCTTCACGTAGATGGAAAACATCATCGTCCACGAACAGTGAAGGCACCTGTCTACATCAGTCACATTAATATTCAGAATAAATGCCACTTTCCCGTATATGGTCATCGTGAAGGAGAGTAGAGGTGAGAATATCGCGGAATTATACCGCCTAATGTGCTAGTCACGGCAGAATCGACGACTCGCACGAGGTCTTAATCCTCGTATTCGGAAGGGCGTATTAAAAAAAAAAAACTGGACTCGGAGTGACATGCGTGGATTTTTCCGTTCTCTTTTTATTATCGACTCAACCACACATATCAGCATCTAAATGTTGGGAAACCACCTTTCCCACACTGTCGGTGGGATTAGACCCAGTGAAGCGAAGGGAATTCATCCTATCCCCTAAGGCTGAGGGGCGCGTCCTAGGAATTTGCGTGCTATAGGTCACACATTACTATTTTTATTATTATTTCGTGTTGATGTTCGAGGTATCGCCACATTGCACCACGTAACAAAATTATCCTGTTTTGAAACGTACAGTGTGTCCCACTCGCTATCGAACCCAGTATTTATTTAATAATTCTAACACCAATGAAGATATTGCAACGAAATTTGAACAGGAGTACGTTCGTTGTGCGAGAAATGAAGAGGAATGTGTATGTAGTGTGTGTCTGAAGTGGGCCTTCATTCAGAGAAGATAGGTGTTTGGTGTGGGATGTCCTGGCGGCGCATAATTGGTCCCATCTTCTTCGATGCGAACATCACAACAGCTGCATATATGGAAATCTTCAACACATTTGTAAATCAATTGGACGATGAGGAACTCTCAATTGGATATTTCCAGCAGGATGGAGCGACATCTCACACTTCACACGTCAGCATGGCCGAAATTCAGTCCTTTTCCGGCGACCGCGTCATTTGGAAGGGACTTTGGCCACTGCGCTCGCCCGATCTGAAGCCGCCTGATTATTTCTTATGGGGATGTCTGAAAGGGAGAGTTTACCAGAACAAACCACGAACCATAGACGCCTTGAAAGCAAACATCATCGATACTAGACTTATCTATATCCATAAGTACAGATGATATAAATGCGGATGTCCTGTGTTTCACTGAACACTGGTTAAAAATGAATCAACTTGATACTA